>JACCDR010090220.1_pt1 | contig 91270 bp, 104 predicted proteins | sample 7446431 | NCBI WGS metagenome assembly JACCDR01 (sample SAMN15323443, study PRJNA562643) | freshwater metagenome | isolation source: river surface water | place: USA:Blue River Watershed | collected 2017-08-17
GACTATAGGCTTTATATAGCAACTGGGCCATATTCCTATATAATACTCCCCAAGAACATCTTAGTTTTACATGCCAAAGTAGCTCAGTTGGTAGAGCACGTCCTTGGTAAGGGCGAGGTCGGCGGTTCAATCCCGCTCTTTGGCTCCAATTTTGTACACCATTGACCAAGATCTTTCTTTATTGGTTATTATTGACTAACAACATCTAAGTGATACGATTCAATCACCAGAAATCGCTCTTTAAGTCGACCTGACGATAACCCGATGCCCCCTGAAAAGGCGCGGACTTATATGCGTGTAATGCCTCACGGATTACATGCTATTAAAGTGATGAATTTTGGATGAAAGGTCCTTGATCGTGAAGAGTCTCTTTGTCACGGCTTTTGCCGCATTGTTGAGTTTGTTTTCACCTGCCCACGCAGGTGAACTCGCAGAAAATCCCACACAGAACCCGCACCTGAGCGGCAGCGCGCAAGTCTGGTTTTTCGACCGGTACGTGTCCGACGGCACGGTGTACTACGCCGACCCCGTTATCCAGTACCAGATGGATGTGAACTTCGCTCTTACGGAGGAATTCACGCTCAATCTGGCCATCTGGGAGTCTTACTCTCTAGACGGCGGAAAAAACTTCGGTCGAGAGACCGACGCAATCGTCAACCTTCTCTATAAACACGAAGAGTGGACACTTGCGGCGGGCTACGCCTACTTCTACGCACTTCCGATGGATTCATCCGTCGGAGACGTACAACGATGGAGGCTTAGCCTCACATCACCAACAACCGAGGTCTGTGATCGGATTTCGGTAAGTGATTTTGCGGAGGTGAAGTATTACGTCCCCGCCACTGGAAAAAATCCGGAGCGAGGATGGATTGGCACAATTGGTACCAACATCACTGCAGAAGTAACGGACCGCTGGAGTGCGACGCTCACTCCGTCACTGATCTTTGATGGCGGCCCGTTTGGGAACCCATCCCAACTTATCCCAGCAGTCTCGGCTGCTCTCAACTACAAAGTGTGTGACCACTTTACCGTCGGACTAAACGCGGCGAAGTGGTTTCCATCAAAAGGTACCGAACGCGACGTCACCGTCCTCGGACTCCAACTCAGTGTGCAGTTTTAGCGAAACTCACACACTTCAGAAAAAACATCCGTAAACGCTATACGGAAAACCCGCCGGTGTGCATTGCGCACATCGGCGGGATTTTGTTTTGTTCTTTAAACCATATTTCCGACCAACCTATTCCTCATCCTTAAATTCTGGTCCGGCGATCTCCATTACCTCAACGACCGCGTCAGTGCCGCTGATTTTCATAATATCTTTATCAACCTTCTTGAGCTCTTTGTGAGCTTTGTTGTATTGATTTACCGTCTTATTGATAGAGTCACCGAGCGATCCCATATATTGATCAAACGCCGCAATATGTTTGCCGAGCTGTTCTACTCGAGTTCTGATTTCCTTCGCTGATTCTTCAATCTGGAGCGCTTTGAGACCCTGAAGCACCGTCTGGAGGTAAGCAAGGAATGATGTTGGCGACACGATAATCACGTGTTTTTCCTTAAATGCGTATTCGATCAAGTCTCGCGTGTTCACCTTCACAGAACCCACCTGGGCCACAAGGAGGTCATAGTAGATAGCCTCGTGTGGAATAAACATGAAAGCGAATTCCATCGTATCTTCACTTGGCTTGATGTATTTTGATGTTTCATCGATTCGGAGTTTGAGATCATTTCGGAATGCTTTCTCGAGTCGTTCTTTTTCAAGAGGATCACGCTCTTCAACAAGTCGGTTGTAGTTTTCGAGAGAAAATTTTGAGTCGATTGGAATTATTTTTTCTTTTACCTTCACCACAGCGTCAACAATAGTGCCGTCCTTGAATGGATACTGCATAACATAGCTTCCTGTCGGAAGAACATTCTTGAGAAGTGTCTCAAGATAATATTCGCCAAGAATTCCTCGCTGTTTTGGATTTTTCAAAATATCCTGAAGAGACTGGAGTTGGTCAGTAAATGACACCACCTGCTTGTTCGTCTCATCAAGCTTTGTGAGGCGCTCAGTCACATCCTTGATCAAATTGAACGACTGCTGTGTCTGTTGATTCATCGTCTGCTGCATGCTATTTGATTTACTATCAAACTTATCCCCCACTTCCTTGAGTTTTCCATCGACAGTATTTCGAAGATCATTCATCTGCTGCATGAGCAAGCTAAATGCCTCATTTTGCTGCTGTCCGAGCATTCCTGCCTGATTTGCGACCTGTGCTGCGCGACTTTTTATATAAAGAAAAACAAAAACGACAAGAATGACAGCTACTGCGATTAACGCTACAATAAGTCCCATATTATTCATACGCTGATTATATCAGACACGATATAAGATGCGATATTAAAGAAACAAATCAAACCAATGACACTTCACGAAAATATTAAAGGGGGCATAAAAGAAGCGATGATGGCAAAAGACGCCGTGAAGCTTTCTGTTCTTCGAGGACTTTCTACAGCTTTTATGAACGAGGCACTCGCGTTGGGAAAAACCGCACAAGAAATGCTCAATGACGAAGAGGCTCTTGCTGTAATCCGACGAGCTGCTAAACAGCGAAAGGATTCTATTGATCAATTCGTAAATGGTGGCCGACCAGAACTTGCAGAAAGCGAAAAACTCGAACTCGCTGTCCTCGAGTCATACCTCCCTACAATGATGTCACGAGAAGACATCACAAAGATTGCTGAGGCAAAGAAGGCGGAACTCGGAATCACTGACAAAGAAAAAGTTGGCCTCCTTATGAACGCCCTCATGAAAGAACTCAAAGGAAAAGCTGACGGTGCAGATGTGAAGGCTGTTGTAGATGGAATGTTTGCATAGTATTTACGCATTATTCAACTAGTGACTAAATAAAAATACGCTCTGATTGAGCGTATTTTTATTGTATAAATATATTGACTTTATGACTAAATAATGTATATTATAAATCCCAGAGTGTTCTCACTCAAAACTTTCAACCGCCCTACCACAAGGGCACAACGTAGAAAGGAGGTAAACATGCGAAACTCTCGCAAAAAAAGCGGCCTACCCCTTGTGCTTACAGAAGCGCAAAAGGCAAGCCTGCCAAAGCTGAAAGCTGAGTTAGCTCAAAAGCTCCGCCGATGCCGCGCAGGTGAACAAGGAGGACTTATTCACGAGTACGCAACAAGGCTACTCGGAATCGATAGGTTCACACGAGGAGATGCAGATCCGCGTATTCGAAAAGCGCGAAGTATGCTCATCAAAAAAGACAGAGTTGAAACCACCAGCCACTTACGTGACTGGACAGCCAATTACGACTCATAGTTGCCTACCAGGCCAACAGCGCCAGCGTTCCCTCGAGGAACCTGGCGCTGTACTTTTTTATATATTCTAAGGAAAAACGTGACAAAAAAAACTTTTTTGGTATACAATGTGCTTCGGAACATCTGTTCTGGCAAAAAACAATCAACCTAGAAAGGAGAATAAAATGCTTAGATACTTTGAGAAAGACAGTGAAGATCCTTGGGTTCGTGTTGATCTACATGAGGAATCCCCAGCTACAAGACTGGCTTCTACGTCAAAATCAAGCCCACGCCCTGTAGATACCCAACCGAGACACATCAACCACGTGTTCGCATGCTCAGGGCCAGGATCAAGGCCTAATAGGGAGGATGATGCCCAAATGCATCTCAGCCTTTACTGGGAAACTATGCAGACTGTGGCGTGCGCATAGCATCACCACAAATCAAAGCACAACGCCGACCCAATCCCGGGTCGGCGTTTGAACTTTAATGAGACGATCGATTAAGGCAAGGCTTAAAACTCCACCTTCCCGCTCGGCGTATACAATTCAACACTCTTGATTGTCGGATACTGTGTGAGCGTATCGTGAAGCACTCCATTCAAATGTCCCACTTCGCAACTACTGAGCGATCCCAGAGGTTTCCCGTCAGTCATCATGTCACTCTTGAGAGAAACTCGTGCAACTTCATCAAGTATAATCACAGACTCATATTCACCGTATCGCTTGAGTTCATCCGAGAAAAGAATTCGAAGTGAAGCATCAGCTACTGCGAAGGTTTTGGGAATAACATATGAGACTTTTTGAGTTACGCGGCAATCACTTTTTTCTGCAACTTCTTTATTCTGAACATATATGTCGAGTGACATTGTCTGAACAGCGTCACTGTGCACATCGATTTTAACCGGAGGAAAAGGTGCTTTATTTTTTGTAAAAATAACATAACCAGACACAGCAAGAGAGATCAGTACGATTATTAGAACAATATATATAGCTGAACGTTTACTATTCATATGACAATTGTATCAAAATAGCCCCTTCAACAGAAACATTATCTCGAACAAAAGAATGTACATTATTCAATTTTTTAGTAGAATCAGAGTAATAAATTAATGCCACAATATGACTGATACAGAAAAAAATCCTCAAGTAAACGAATCGCTCACTGGAAAGAATAGCGTTTTCAATGTTGAAGCACAAAAGGAGATTATACGATTCAGTTTCAGACAATCATTGAAGATGATGCTCATCGTATTCCCTACGATTGCAATATTCGTATGCGCACTTCTCTATTTTGTATACAAATTCTTAGGTGTGATTAAATAGTTTTTTTACGAAGGATATATTCCATCGTCTTCCCTTTTGCGAGCTCATCAACAAGTTTGTCGAGATATCGAATTGCCTGCATTGTAGGGTCCTTCACATCTTCAACTCGCACACCGCATACAGCACCCTTGATCAGTTTTCGCGCGGGATTCATTTTTGAAGCTTTTGCGAAAAAAGTTTCAAAATCCGTCCCCTTCTTCAGGTGTGAATCAAACTTTTTCTTAGTATATCCAGTGAGCCAACAAATTATTTCATCGACTTCTGCCTTGGTTCGCCCCTTCTTCTCAGCTTTTGCAATATAAAATGGATAGACACTTGCAACGCTTGTTGTAAAAATCCGGTGTTTTTTATCGTCGTGTTTCATAACTAAGTATAACTCTATTATAAATATGATTTATTTGCTTTACTATTCACATAATGCAACTGAACGACAGCAAAAAGCCGCATTGGACTATCTGTCCTAAGTGCCACGGGCAAGGAAAAACAACGCGAGATCCCTCGAAACGACGGTTGCGCCTTTTTCAAATTGAGCTAAATGAATATGAAACTAACGGACGTAAGGGCGCTGCTCCCAAACCTCCACACAAAAACTTGGATGCATGTGTTCGCTGCGTAGGATCCGGATTAGTCAGCTCCGATATTGATACACCCGCAGATTCCAAAAAATATCCGCACGTTGCCATTATTGGTGGCGGTATTGGAGGAGTGGCTTTGGCCGTAGGCTGCTTACATAGAGGAATTCCTTTTACATTGTATGAACGCGACAAGAGTTTTGATGCACGTTCACAAGGATATGGATTGACTCTCCAACAAGCTAGTAAGGCAGTAGAAGGTCTTGGGATTTTCTCACTCAAAGACGGAGTTACTTCTACAAAACATGTTGTTCATAGTTCGGATGGAAAAATAATTGATGAATGGGGCCTAAGAAAATGGAGAAAAGAATTTATTGAAAAAACTACTAGACGAAAAAATGTACATATTGCACGACAGAAACTACGCTCACTATTGCTAGAAGAACTGAGCGGCAGCGAATCGTTGAAATGGGGTCACAAACTACTCGGCATATCACCTAACAAAAACGGGGAGATAAATCTCAATTTTCAAGTAGATGAAAAAGAAGAAACCGCCCAAGCAGATTTGGTAGTCGGAGCAGACGGCATTCGAAGCGTCGTGCGTGAGTTGCTTATCGGGGAACAAAAAACTCCACTTCGCTATTTGGGCTGCATTGTAGTACTCGGTATTTGCCCTTTAAAATCTCTCGAGAATACCCCAAGCGACTTGTTTGATTCTGCTACGGTGTTCGAAACGGTAAATGGTCACGAGAGAATATATATCATGCCGTACGATAAGGATACGATCATGTGGCAGTTAAGTTTTCCCCTCCCGGAAATAGAAGCAAAAAGATTAAGTACAGAAGGTGCAAAGGCAATGAAAGATGAAGCTTTGAGACGACTTCAGTGGCACGATCCTATTCCTCAGATTTTAGCAGCGACGAAGGAATCACAAATCACTGGATATCCTATATATGACAGAGAATTATTTGATCCTTCCCTACTACGAGAAAAAGGTGCAGTAACGTTGCTTGGAGATGCGGCACATCCTATGAGCCCATTTAAGGGCCAAGGAGCAAATCAAGCACTACTTGATGCATTAACACTTGTACGAAAAATCTTCGCAGAATGTAATCGAAATCCAAACTGGCGAGACATCGGAATTAGAAAAAGTGTATTGAATACTTTCGAAGAAGAAATGGCGAAGCGATCAGCTTCTAAGGTGGAAGATTCTGCAAAAGCAGCGCAATTTCTTCATTCACTGAAAGTAATGCGCAAAGGTAATGGCGGTCATGGGCGAATAGAAATTGCTGAGTGATTAGAAATTTACAAACAAAAAAGCGGGTTCAGACTTTCGTCTTCCCCCGCTTCTGATTTTTGATCCGTACCCATCAAGAGATGAGCCGCGGAACGACAAGAGCGATACACTGCAGTGCGCTTGCGCCGGCATAGAGCCGGTCTTCAACAGTCCACCTCTTCGCAGCGAAAAACGAAAGCACGTTCGTCGCGAGAAAAAGCGAGTTGGGCACGATAGGACTCAGCAAAGGGTCCTTCCATGTCATCAGGATATACGGCAACGACGCAATGGTCGCCGCCAACACAGACATAATTAGTGCCGGTCTCGATCCAAGAAACGACCACACCCCCAAGCACACCACGACCAGCACGAACACGATACTGTCGAATGATGTCCATCCCCATCTTCCGTGGAAGACGAGAATAATGGTCACCGTTGTCGCCCCTGTGGCGTACAGTGCTGGAACATATGGATTTCCCCTTTCCTGATTTGTTGTGATCGCAGTTATCCACGCGATCATTGCCCAAATCCCAAATGTGGATATCGATATTCCCTCTCCGGACCGGCGGGCAGCATCAAGCGCAAGTATTGTGTATGCGACCGCCCCGCACACTAGGCTAATTATTGATAAGACCTTTTTTATAGCTTTCCCTTTCTGTTTTTGTTTGAACCTTTCTGCTCGTTTTGTTTAGTTTTGCTTTATACAGCTTTAAGAAGACAATGTGTTGTCTGCTGAAAGCTGTATAAAGCACAGAAGTAAGGTTTTTCTCCTAGCACAAAGTACCACACAATAGTAGTTCTGGCTAGAGTGTGCTAACTTCACAGAAAACTGCACGTCTTTGCTGTTAAAATATGCAGAGCGAATTATCGCTAGGAGAACTTATTTCATTAGCCACACTGTCTGTTTTGCAGATACCTCAAGAACACGAGTACGCTCAAGCTCTTTCCATGGAGCAACTGTCGTGTCGAACTTTACAATATCATAATTCCTTCTGCATGCTGCCGAAGAAGTACAAGGTCAAATATTTGGTGCTTGCCCATAAGGAATATTTCTTATCTTTTGCAACTCAGCCACAGCATCTTCGTATGAAGAATACTCGCCATGTAATTCAACATGTGATTCGTCTTCTATAACATACTTTATATTTTGCATAATACGTTTCGTGCTAGTTGTTTTGGGTTTATTTAAACCTCAACTTAGTTTCATCAACCAAACTACTATGCGATACACCTTCAAAATCTAACCTTACAACAGCGACAGGTGTCTCGTTCTTAAACAGTCTTTTAATTGATCCTATAAACTTGCTCCATACTGTTTGAGGTTTTTGTGAACTAGATTTAATAATCGTAATATAATGTTCGGCAGATAATATCGAAGCAGACAATCCCTGCTTTACTCTTTCATTTGAAAACTCTCTCAAATCCTTGCCTTTAGTAATATATTCATATAAAACACCGACATCTTCTAGCCCAAGGTTTACCCCCTGACCCATAAAAGGAAGTATTGTATGTGCAGCATCTCCAATAATGACAATATTATTCTTGGCATCGAAGTATGTATTTATTTCAACGATATTTAGGTCTGCAAAACGAAGGTTTCCAAGATCATTTTCCTTCTTTATATTTTCAAATATCTGCGGAAATGATTCTTTCGTAAACTCAATTACTTTTTCCGAATCTTTAGCTATCTCTTGCGGAAGAATAAGTGTACATTTCAGTGAATCTTTTGAGTTTGGCATTCCCACCATACAGTGATCTTTTCTAGGCCATATATTAATAGCGTGCAAAGCGTGTTTTGGTACATGATCCATTCCGAGTGATACTTGTGTGTATCTGTGAGAAAACTTTTCTTTATGAATCTGCATAGACAGATCTGACTCTTTCATCAATTCTCTCACTTTTGAATTTGCACCGTCTGCACCAACAAGAAGATCTCCTTTCTCAAAAGTCTTATGTTCACCGTCAACATCAAATGTTAAGACATTAGAAGAAATTCCAGATAGTTGGTGATTTGGATATATTGTTACATTTGAGGTATTTTTTGCTTCATTAAATATAATATCAGCGAGAGCATTTCTATCGACAGCGTAGTTTACCCAACTCTTTTTTCCATACGGCATAAATACAGAATCACCTGTTGGTAGATGTCGAAATCTACCCGTAAGAGGAAAAGATTTTTGTAGAAACACATCCCATAATCCAAGATCTTTTATTATTTTTTGACCCCGTGGAGAGATGAGAAGCGAAATTGATGGAAAACTTTCAGATACTTGATCTACCACCACTCTTTTCTCGAAGAGATTTATTTTATTACCTGCACGAGCAAGGAGTATGGCGAGGCTCGACCCAACCGGCCCTGATCCAATGATTGAGATTGTCTTCATGTAAGAAAGTATAGCAGTGTGAACACCGCTCGTGCTAGCCGTTCAAGATGACCCTACAGGGAATCGGTCACCGGTCCTCGCCTGCTGGCTCGGCCGTCGACCCCGCCTCCCTCGCCCGCGCTCGGTCCGGATTTCGATTATCTCCGCGAGATTCACTGCAAACTAAAAACACCAGACCTGTTCTGGTGTTTTTAGTTTGTGTGACCCTACAGGGAATCGAACCCTGATTTAAGCCTTGAGAAGGCTCTGTCCTAACCATTAGACGATAGGGCCATGTGATTGGGGCTAGGCACCTCTGACCCGCCCCGTACGAGCTACTTTACAATGTTATCTATCCGGAGGCAATTCGTAATAGTTGATAAGGAACTTTGAGAGGTCAAAGAACGGCTTCGCGAGCGTCTCTGAGGCAAACCCTACCCCCTTCGGATTTGTCACATACATAAAGACAATGAATCGAGGATTGTACGCAGGAAGGTACCCTACGAATGTGTGCATGTTTCTATCTTCATAGTATCCGCCTCGTGGATTCGCGATCTGAGCAGTACCCGTCTTTGCCGCAACACTATAGTGCGGGTTTTTTGCTTTTCCGTTCAAGAGATTGTTATCGACATTGTTTACAAGCATTCGAGTCACCGCTTCAGCCGTTGCGGGCTGAATCACTTGTCTTCCTTTTTCTGGTTTTATTTCTTTTGTAAATCCAACTTTGTACTCAATCTTCTTTGTCACATGCGGTGTCACAAGATATCCGCCGTTTGCAAGTGTTGAAAGTGCGCGCACAGTCGTGATCGGACTCATCGCAATACCCTGACCGAACGATGCGGTTGCATATTCTACATTGCCGGGTTTTGAAAGATTGCTGATGAGACCAGTCACTTCATGAGGAAGGTCAATTCCCGTCTTCTCACCAAGGCCGAAATTTCTAAAGTAATCAGCAAGCACTTTGTTCCCCACTTTTCGTGCGATAAACACGAATCCTGTGTTGAGAGATTGTGAGAGTGCTTGCTGGAGCGTCACCACACCTCTTCCTTTCTTGTCGTAGTTATAAATCGTTCGATCATCTACCTCAACAAAACCCGCATCTGTATACGTCGTGCTTGCGGTTACTTTTCCTGTATCAATACCAACTGCAGTGGTAAGCGGTTTGATGATAGAACCCATTTCATATACCCCTTCAACAAGATCGTTGTTGAGTGTTCCTGGATTCATATCTTTTCGCACATCATTTGGATTGAAATCTGGCGTCAAACCCATAGCGAAGATCTCTCCCGTCTTTGGATCCATGATGATCCCCCCCGCCTTCTCGGCGCTGTATTGTTTCGTGAGCTTGCTAAGCACGTCTTCGAGATACCCTTGCGTCTGTGGCTCGATGGTAATCACCACATCCCCTTCCATCTCTTCGCCATCGACAACTGTGTTCTTAAGATTTGAGAAAAGTTCTGCAAAAAAGTTTACATAGACATTGTCCTGCTTTCGAGAAAGCGTATCGTTATAGTATCGCTCGAGACCATATCGTCCTGTAAATGTATTGTCTTTGTCATATCCCATAAGACCAAGCAAGTGCGAAGCAAGGTCTTCACCTGGATAGTATCGCCATCGCTCCTTGTATAACCCAACACCCACAAGCTTCATTGCTTTAATCTTATTGGCAGTTTCTTCATCTACACGCTTTGCAATTTCTTCATATGAATCATTCGGTTTCTTTGCTTTATCAAAAAAAGAATCTTTATCAACCGTCATCACCGAAGAGAGACCTTTATACACGTCGTTACTATTTGCGTTACCATTTCCATCTTTCTGAATCGTTCGTGGATTGATAGCGAGCGTGAACCCCGTCTTCATGTTTGCGGCAGTAATTCGCCCTCCGCTTTTGTCAGTAAAATAAATAGTTCCCCGAGAAAAAAGTCCTTCCCCAGGTCGCTGATATTGTCGATCTGCTTTCTCTGCAAACACATCTGCATTTACCACCTGCACGATATAAAGCTTTGTAAGCAAAATAACCGCGCCGATAACAATAAATATTGATAAAATTCTTACACGAGTTTTGTTCATACCTTAGATTGATTGTATCAAATTTTATTAGTTTTTTGCGATGGAAAACTCGTAATTCGTTTGCATAATCTCGTTTAATCTCTGTGCCCACAACAATGTTCTTGCTGTTGCAATATCGTCTATATCAAATCGTTTTTCGTTTTCCCGCCTCAATTGTATTTTTGCACTCGTTTCTCTTATAGGCATATCGTCAACTAATTCGATTTGGCCTTTCATATTTATTACGACATACACTCCCAAGTCTCTTACTATGATCCCCCTGAGTGCGTTAATAAAAATGCCTTTTGCTTTATCTGGCGATTCCTTCATCAGCAAATGATGCTTCGTCCTTAATTTTTCAATCAAACCTTGGATAACTTCTGTATGTCCTACAAAATGATTCGCGAGCACCTCAATTGCATCTGTATAGTCGACATTATTCTCGGACAGACTCTCTTGTATATCCTCATAATAATACTGTATTCCTCCAATTCGATGTTTGTTCTCAATTACGCTTTCCGTAGCTGCAATTCCTACTTTTTCATCAAGCACATCTTTACTCTTCGGATCACTTGTAGGTTGCCTATGTCTCAAAACGATTACATCAAAATCCGAACTCTCGTCCGCATAGCCCTTAAACTGTGATCCAAAGCCGCCTACCGCGATATACCCTGGCTCGTCTTTGAGTCTGGTATCCATACCAACTAAGAAATTGAGATACTCAAGATTAGGTTCTCCATCAATATTCCAAGGAAGAAAAAGTTTCTCCTTCATATTCTCAATCATGTTTCCAGAACCTGTCTCAGGATTACCTACTTGTTCTTTCATTAACCTCAATTATAGAGAAAACCAAGCTTATCGCATAGCAACATTTGCAGGTACTGTTTGAGCACTTACAAAAAGAACCTTTCCAGTTGCAGACACAAAGCCCATAGATTCAGCCTTATCGAGTGTAAGGTCGTTGAGGCTATTCATATACTCTTTCTCAGCCTGTCCGAGCTTTGTCTGGAGAGCCATCATGTTTGACTCAGTCTTCTCTCGAGCAACAGTATTGAAAACACTTTGATTTACAAAATACACATACGAGGAAGCAAGCGTCACAATCGCAACTGCAAAAGTCACAAATAACACTTGTGCCATTCGTTCTATTGCTTTCATTGCCTTGCCCGCTTGTTTGATTGCCTTCGTCATATGTTTATTCTGTTTAAAGTACTTTTTATAATTTGCGCTTACCGCCCGCCGGCTTTTCTCTTCTATAACTTTTCGATGATTCTGAGCTTTGCGCTTCGAGATCGAGGATTTGCTTCTATCTCTGCTTGTTTTGGAACAATCGGCTTCTTTGTAATCAATGTTCCTTTTCCTGCTAATGCGTAGTCCTTGAACAATACTTTGACAATTCGATCTTCGAGACTGTGGTAAGAGATAATTACCATTCGTCCTCCAACCTTGAGCTTGTCGAACGCCCTTGGTATCGATTCGTTGAGAGATTCCAACTCGTCGTTTACCGTGATTCGAATTGCTTGAAATGTCTTTGTTGCTGGATGAATCTTCTTTCGTCTTACGGGTGCCGGAACTGAGTTGTAGATGATATCTGCAAGTTGAGCAGTTGTTTTGATCGGGGCAATCTCTCGAGCTTCGATGATGCCTTTCACAATTCGTCCAGCAAATCGTTCTTCTCCGTAGTACTTGATAATCGATCGGAGGTTTTCTTCATCCCATTCATTAACAATTTGTTCTGCAGTGAACTGTCCGTCCTCTGGTTTTCCAAATGTCATCTGAAGTGGTTCATCCTTTCGGAATGTGAAGCCTCTTCCTGATTCTTCAAGTTCGTAAGAGCTAAGACCAAGATCGTAGAGCACTCCATCGACTGATTTGATTGAGAGCGTGTCGAGCGCGGTGTCGATGTTTCTAAAGTTGATTCGAACTGGGTGAAATTTCTTCTTCGCATTTTTCTGTGAAGACTTTTTGAGGTCGATTACTTTTGCGAGATTTGTTTCTGCTCGAGCAATCGCATCTGAGTCAAGATCGAGTCCTACGACTTCTAGTTTTTCAACCGGAAGCGTAAGCATGGCTTCAGTATGTCCTCCATCCCCCAAGTTACAATCAACAATTGTTGAGTCGTTCTTGATCTGAAGACCTTCTATGCATTCTTGTAAAAGTACAGGTGTATGTCTCATAGGTGTGAATTAAATAACTCCAATTTCACCGAGTTTTTCGGCGAGCTGGTCTGCTTTTGAAAGAATCTTTGTTTTGTATTCCTTCCAAGCATCTTCGTTCCACACCTCGACTCGGCTGTGAACTCCCGCAAACACTACTCGAGATGACAAATTTCCATGGTTTCGAAGAAACTCAGGAATAAGAATTCGACCTATTGAGTCGACATCTACTTCAACCGCTCCTGCAAGCATGATTCGGTTGAATCCTCGAGAATCTGACTGCCCCATTGAAAGTGCACCAAGCTTAGTTGCGATGTTCTTCCACTCTTTCATTGAAAAAAGAAACAAACAGTTATCGAGACCGTGTGTTACCACAACTGTTTTCCCAATCTCCTTTCGAAACTTCGAAGGAAGAGAGAGTCGTTTCTTTTCATCTAATGTGTGAGTGTATTCGCCGATTAACATATGTTTTAAGCAGAAGCTTGTGGTTTTATATATTTACCACTCCATCCCACTTGTAAACATTCTATACCACTTACCTCCTATTCACAAACACACATATCCACATTCGTACACTGAAAAACGGCCCTGTAAGGCCGTGAAACTGAACTTATGAAAGTGTTACTCGCTTTTGATGAAACCTTTTTGTTTTTGTGTATTTTCTGTCTATTTTTCGAGGTGTTCAAGGATAATTTGCACGACTTCTTCGAGCGAATGTTTGCCAGAATCAATAACTAAATCGAAAAACTTTCGATCATAAATATACTCGTCAGTTCCTGTCGCTTCTTTGTACCGATCAACGTCGAGAGCATCTCTTTCAACAATCTTTTGCCACGCTTCTTCACGAGTGAGTTCTGGATACTTCTTTTTTTCTCGACTGAAATAGCGCTCCAGCCGAACATCATCCGCCGCATCAAGCCACACGGTCACTGTATGATCTCGCTCAGCAAGACCGTGAGCACATCGGCCTTCGGCAATAACATAATCCTGTTTGAGAAACTCCTTTGTTCGTTCATCGACGATAGAATTCGCATCAGCAGGAAGATTGAATACGAAATCATAGAAGTCGACCCCTCGCTCCTTCGCAAGGCCTCGCATAGTATCTCCCGCAGAGTTGATTTGCCATGTATCACCAAGACGTGCTTTAAGCTCCTTCAGGGTTGATGAAGTGCCGGTTGCAATCTTTCCTCCCAACGTCATTCTTTTCTTCTTTTTGGAAGTGTGTATTTCTAGTGGTATGGAATTCTGGGATTGAGAAAAAGCGTTCATGGTGGTTGTGTACACGAATTATACCTCGTCAAACTATGACAATAAAGATGTGTTTTTTGTCACCTCTGTTACAGGAGTTTTAGATCCAAATACAAGAACACCTAAGAATTCTACGTCTTTGAAATCTTTTTTCTTCGTATTCTCGGCAACTTTTTTATCGTTCGTTGTTTCGAGCATTTCGCGAGTAAATTCTGCGATTTCGAGCTTGTGATCTTTTGCTTCCTGGATGAGAGTTCGAAGCTCAGCTGTTGTCTGACATTCTTTTATGAGAATTGCATGCTGAATATTGAGAGTAATTGCTTTTTCGTCTGCCGTCTTCACCTTATCTGCAAAGAAGAGCTTTTTGTCTGTTCGTCCTGCAAATGATGCTGACAAGTGCGCCACTGTGTTCATCTTCTGCCACGGAAGAAGATCTGCCTGTTTGTTGAGTACAACAACCGCGATCTTTGGTTCTTTTTCTTTCTTTGTTCCTTCTTCTTTTGGCTTCATGAGTGGGAACAAAACTGTTTCTCGAATTGGTTTTCCTACAAGCATTGAGAACAATCGATCTCCATATGCAAAACCGAATGCAGGCGGCATACCATGTTCGAGCATCTCTACGAACTCCCATTCTGGCATCATCGCTTCATCATCACCTCTCTCAATAAGCGCTTGCTGCACTTCGAATCGGTTTCGCTGATCGATTGGATCGTTAAGCTCTGAGAATCCGTTGAACACTTCTGAACCACCGAGAATAAGCTGACATCGTTCAGTGATTCGTGGGTCTGTATCAACGCTCTTTGAAAGTGGAGATACGAGCTTTGGATGATGGATGAGCCATACAGGACCGGGGATTTGCTTTCGACACCATTTCCATAGCGTATCTGTAAGTCGCTCTCTATTCTCACCTTCATAAGAAACACCAAGCTCATCGAGCTTCGCTTTCATCTGTGCTTCTGTTGATTCAAGAACATTGATGCCAGTTTTTTCTTCTACATACGGAACATACTCAATAACCCCCCATTCTCCATCGAGAGATACTTTGTTGCCTTTGATTTCAAATTCAAGTGTGCCAAATGTTTCCTGGGCTACAGACTTGAGCATTCGCTCAGTGAGCTGCATACCTTCTTTGTAGTCCATATACGCAGCGTAGAATTCAAAGTTTGTGAATTCTTGAAGATGCTCAGGACTTGATCCTTCGTTTCGATATACTCGTCCGATTTCGAACACTCGCGGGAATCCCGCAGCGAGGAGTCTTTTCTGCCACAATTCTCCAACAGAAATTCGGAGAAATACTGAAAGATCGAAATCGTTGTGGTGAGTCTTGAAAGGTCGAGCTTCTGCACCACCGGTTGTGAGTTCGAGCGTAGGTGTTTCTACTTCAAAAAAGTTTTCTTTCTTGAGGAATGCTCGTGTTGCATCCCAAAACTTAAGTCGAAGATCGAATACATCTCGAACCTCTTTGTTCATCAAAATATCAAGATATCGTTTTCGGAATCGCTCTTCTTCATCTTTGAATCCTGCCCATTTATCTGGAAGCGGAAGAAGTGCTTTTGTTGCCATCATCCATGTATCAACAAGAACACTCTGCTCGCCTTTTTCAGTTGCAAAAACAGTACCTGTTACGGCAATAAAGTCGCCAATATCAGCAACATCAACAAAGAGATCAAACTGATCTTCGCTCCCGATAACATCTTTCTTGAATACGGCTTGGAATTTCGTTGTTCCGTCGTTCAATACAACGAAGAGAATAGATCCCTGCCCTCGAATCGCCATAATTCGCCCTGTTACAGAAACCTTTTCCTTTGAAGACTCAAGAGAAGCAAAATTATCCTTCACTTGTGTAAGTGAATGAGTTCGTGGAACTCGAGCTGGGTATGGATTGATACCTTTTGCTTTGAGTTTATTTAGTTTTTGTATTCGTACCTCTTTTAGTTCTTCAAACGTTGCCATAAAAATCGTTTCTGTAAGTTTTATTTTATTAATGAATGGAAGTGTAGTCTATTATACATCATCTATTATACGACAAACCCGCAGATATACTGCGGGAATGTGGTTAGATTTTAGGTTTTCTCACGCAGTAACCTTATTCGATAGATGAAATCTTATACTTCATTTCTCCAGCTGGAGTTGTGAATGTAAATTCGTCACCCTTGCCCTTACCAAGCATAGCTGAAGCCATAGGAGATTTGAAAGAAATCTTACCCTGAGCAATATCTACTTCTTCTGATCCAACAATGATAAATTCTCGATCTGTCTTTTCACCATCTCGTCGTACTGACACTTTTGATCCAATACCTACTGATGTTGAGTGCTGAACACTTACAATCTTTGCATTGTTAAGGAGGGTTTCAAGTTCGGCGATTCGATCTTCAAGCTGAGCTTGGTCGTCTCGTGCCTTGTCGTACTCAGCATTTTCTGAGAGATCTCCAAGAGATCGTGCAAATTCAAGCTTATCAGCGATTTCTTTTCGCTTTGTTGTCTTGAGTGTATTTAATTCAGTTGTGAGCTCATTAAACTTTTCTTGTGTAAGGTATTCTTGTGTAGACATAGGGCTAAAATTGGTTAAATTTGCTGCTTTTATAGTGTGGCGAAAGTATATACGGTAAGCCCAAAAACGTCAATTTAAGGCGTTTTAAAGCCATTTATACCCATGAATAGCTAACGCTCAATATCTGATATTGTCCCAAAAATCTCATCATTTACTATTGGCACGCCTGGTGTGATTTCGATATCAGTCGATGATGCAGGCGTAGAAGAACTTGAGACTACGGGATCAGCGTTAATCGGAATAGTTTTTGATGGTTTGCCATCGATATACTCCCTCTTGTAGAGAGCTAACCATTCGAAGAAATGTCGAACCGAAGGAGCCGCTCCGGCAACGGCGTTATTTGGAGCTCGCTCGAGAAGGATTGCAAAAGCATATTTTGGTTTTTCATATGGGAAAAAACCCACTGACCAAGAATTAATAAACTGATTCTGGGTTCCCAACTGAGCCGTACCTGTTTTTCCCGCAATCTTCAGATTCGGTAAATTGAGTACTCCCATGGTTCCATTTGTCACAGCAAGTCTCATACCCTCTCGAACAATTTCAAAATGCTCTTCGTCCTTTGTAGAAATCTTTATCTTTTGATAATCAGTATCGTACTCGTCACCAAACTTGTCTTGCGCTTCTTTTGTTAAAAGCGTCGGTTCCACAAGAGTGCCGCCATTTGCAAGCGCGGCTGTCGCGCGTACGGCTTGGATGGGCGTCACAAGAAAACCGTATTGACCAATAGAAGTGTTGTACGTATCTCCAATTCGCCAAATATCTCCTTTAAATGTTCTTTCTTTCCACTCAGGTGTTGGAATCAAACCTTTCTTTCCTGAGAAAAACCCTTTATCGAGAGTTTCCCCGAAGCCGAACAATCTGGCATAAGAATCTATTTTTGCGATACCAAGACCTTTCTGATCCTGAAACCCTCCTCCAACCTGATAGAAATAAACGTCAGAAGAAACAGCAATTGCTTCGCGCATATCCGTATACCCGTGAGCTTTCCAGTCTTTAAAAATCGTAAACTCCCCGGGCTTGAAGGGATTCGGATACTTCATTTCTCCAGTACTTAAGATTTTTTTATTGGGTGAAATTATATCCTCTTCAAGAGCACCGAAGGCAAAAAACGGCTTCATGATTGACCCCGGTGTGTAGAGACCTGAAGATATTCGATCAAGAAATGGATTCGCGCTGTTGTTGAAATAGCCCTTAATCTTCTCCTGATCTACACCTTCGGTCATGACGTTCGAATCAAATTCAGGGAACGAAACCGCTGCGAGCATTTCCCCTGTTTCAATATCCATTATCAAACCAACACCTCCGCGGAATCCTGATTTGTCTGCAGTTGCTTTCATCGACTTGTACAACTGTGCCTGAACATCTTTGTCGATAGAAATCTTTACATCGTCTCCCTTAACCGGCGGACGAATAACCATTTCTTGAGTCAGCTTCCCTCGCGCATCAGTCTCTGCGAGCTTCAAACCATTCTCACCAGCAAGAACCGAACTGTAGTAACTCTCAACACCCTCTTGTCCTGATAGTTCAGTGTTGTAGTAAAAACCAGCTTTATCCTTTCGTGGATACTTCACATACCCAAGCAACGACGAGAAACCAGGCTCTTGAATATACTTTCTCAAAGAGTAGTCGCCTTGTTTTGGATCAATTTCATTCCATGCAAGCAGCTCGCCTTTTCGATCAATAATCGCGCCTCTCTCGGCAAAAATATAATTATGATTCAATCGATTGTTTTCAGCGATTTGCTTATACTTATCTCCATCAATAATCTGCAGTGAAGCCGCCTTACTCACAAAAACAAATCCCATGATCAAAAAAATAGCACCAATAAAAAATACAGATTTTCTTGAAATCGGTTTGATAATTCTTCCTTCAAACTGATCATTATCAAAATTTGGAAGGTTCGATGAGTCGAGGAAAATTTCCTCTGGATGGACTTCCTTGTTCATTTATTTAAATTTATGTCCCAATCTTACACGTGATTTGATGATTGGTACAACGAGTGAAAAAGACAGAAAAATCAACGTAAAAGTATGACTACCTTGTATCGCATACATTGAGTCCATAATTGCTCCATACACTATACCCTCGAAAAAATGCCCTATGAAACTTGCCGCAATTATAAGAAAAACTCCCGCCCACCATGGCAGAAAAACGATACTAAAAATAACTGCGAGATTAATGATTATTCTTTTCGATGCTGACATAAAGTAATTTTGAAACCTCTACAGGAAGCTTAAAATACACGTCATTGAATGCGCTTCCTGTGTCTAACTCGACGTGCTCAATTGCTCCAAGGAAAATATGTTTTTTTGCAACCCAATTTACAGGATCACCAACTTTTACTTTTGCGTTCTGAGGAAGCTTCACATAGAAGTTTCCTGCGCCCATACCTTCAGCAGTCGCAGAAATAGTTGTTGAGCCAGAACCGATACGCACCTGATTCTTAAAACCACTTGATGAAAAGAGTCTCACTGTAGCAGTACTTTGCTCGACAAGTTCTACCTTTCCGATAATAAAACCGTCGAGTGTCTGCACAAAAGCACCTGGAAGTGGTTTTGTTGTTGCCTTGCTTATATCAATAACAAGTGTGTCATACGGCGAGAATGGCGGTGTCGTAATAACAGGATAATTTGTAAAATCTCTTCGCGTCGTAGAACTCTGTGATTCGATACTACTTCGAAGCGAGGCGTTCTCGTTCTCAAGCGACTGAATATAACCATCTCTCACTATTTCTGCTGAGGCGTCTGTTCTAACATATGAGTAAACAATAAATCTCGCTTTTGAGAATGTGTGCGCGATTGGAAATCTAAATATATAAACAACAATCGCAACAACAATAAAGAAAATAATAACCGGGATTCTATTTCGGTGTCGGTTTCTTACTCCAATACTGCTTTTATAGGCCATCATAGATCGTCCTCGTTTTGGATGAGCACGTCCTTATATTCTTCCAGATGTTCGAGAACAATACCAGCCCCTCTAGCCACAGCAGTGAGCGGATCTTGTGCAACGTACACAGGCATACTCACATGATTTGAAATTATCTCGGGCATTCCACGAATAAGTGCGCCACCTCCAGCAAGATGAATTCCGCCATGCATCACATCAGCCAAGATTTCCGGAGGTGTTGTTTCGAGCACTTCCTTAATTGCATCAAGAAGTGTATCAACAGAGGCAGAAATTGCTTCTCTGATATCACCGTCTGTAATCACCACTTCTCGAGGAAGACCGGTAACAAGGTCTCGTCCGCGAATTTTTGCTTCGAGCGGTGGCTGCGCAGGAAGGACTGAGGCAACCTCAATTTTTATTTGCTCGGCTGTCTTTTCTCCAATAAGAATCTTAAACTCATTTCGAATGTATGCAGAAATATCTGTATTGAATTTATCACCCGCAACCTTAAGAGACTTCGCTTTCACAATTCCTCCAAGAGATATAACAGCAATATCAGAAGTACCTCCGCCAATATCAATAATCATACTTCCCACAGCTTCTTTTACAGGAAGTCGAATTCCGATTGCCGCAGCCATTGGTTCCTCGATGATGTGTACCTCACGAGCTCCAGCACTCTTCGCAGCATCTCGTACTGCTCGTCTTTCTACGTTTGTCACCCCATATGGAACTCCAATCACCACACGTGGACCGAACATTTTCTTTGAAATTCCTTCGGCCTTCTTGATGAGATATGCGAGCATTTCTTCAGTCACTTCGAAATCAGAAATCACTCCATCAACAAGCGGTCGCACAGCTTGAATATGCGCAGGGGTTCGTCCAAGCATTGCTTTGGCTTGTTCGCCCACAGCTACTACTCGACCAGTTTTTTGATTCACCGCAACGACAGATGGTTCGTTGATAACAACGCCTTTCCCAGAAACATATACAAGTGTATTAGCGGTACCCAAGTCGATACCTATCTCATTTGATGTCGCTTTCAGAATTTTTTCTCGGAGGTTTTTGAACATGTATATATAGGTATTAGTGACGTATTTATACCTCTTTTGCCACTATAGACTCAATCTTGCCAAGTACCTCATCGTGTGCCAGATACTCAGCCTCTGATTTTGTTCGTCGATCGATGAATTCCACTGTTTTCTGGCCGTTTTTTTCCTCACCTTTATCACCTACAATTACTCGAATTGGAGACCCAATGAGGTCAGCATCACCGAACTTCTCGCCAGCTCGAAGACCTAGTCGGTCATCATAGAGAGTATCAATACCTTTTGACGTAAGATCGGCATAAAGTCTTTCCGCTCGCTCTTTCGAATCTTCACTCATTCCAACGTGCACGATTTCAACAACCGCTGGAGCAACTGCTACAGGCCAAATCATAGATACTTTTTTCTTATCTCCTTCTCCATCAACTGTTCCGTATGCCTCTGCAATTGCGCCCATAAGTCGTGGAATACCGATTCCGTATGAACCCATCACAACAGGAATTTCAACACCTTCTTCGTTTTTGTATTTGAGTCCAAGAGAATCAGAGAATCGAGTACCGAGTGAGAAAATATTTCCCACCTCAACTGACTTCCCTTCTTCAAGTTCTTCTTTTTTGAGATCAAGGTTTGCAAGGACTTCGTCGTTGTACACCTCTTTGTTTACCGCAATATTTTTCTTTCGATCGATGTAAATAATATCTTCACCCGCATCTGTGAGCATCTGGAATTCATGAGAATACTTCGCAAAAATTCCTCCTGATGCGAAGGTCACAAATGTTCGATCGCCAACACCTGCTCGTTTGAAAATTCGTACGTAAGCCTCTTTAGCCTTCTCGTAAAATTCAGCATGCTGCTCTGGAGTTGTTGTGAAAGAATAGAGATCCTTCATGATAAATTCTCGCGATCGAAGGATTCCACTTTTTGCTCGTCGTTCGTTTCGGAATTTTGTTTGGAACTGATATGCAAATACAGGAAGATCTCGGAATGATCGAATATGATCCTGCATCATCACAGTAATTGGCTCTTCATGTGTGAGACCAAGCCCTACTTCAGTGTCGTTGGCGAGTTTTGTCTTGAACCAATTATCAATAACATCATCTGACCATCGGCCAGTTTTTTCCCAAAGTTCTTTTTCCTGAATTGCAGACATCGTAATCTCCTGACCACCAATTGCATTCATTTCTTCTCGGACAATCTGTGTGATCTTTTGAATCACCTTGAGACCAAGCGGAAGATACCCATATACCCCTGCTTGGAATTTATGAATAAACCCTGCTCGGATGAGGATTTCTGCGTTTTTTGATGTTTCGTCTTTTGGACCTTCTCGTCGTGTTTTTGTGAATATCTGTGATAATTTCATATTGCCTAAATAGTACCTTATAAATTGGATAAGTTAAATGCAGGCATGAGCCTTTATCGCCCTACCTTTTCAAGCTTAGATATGTGCCGTTAGTTAATTAGAGAGCTCGTACGTCCTTGATAGTCACTATGATCATGAGGAGGATAAGGAGTAAAAATCCTACCGCGTTTACAACATTGATTACCCGAGCGGGCACTTTTCTTCGTGATACAGCTTCGAGGAATACAACGACAATTCGTCCTCCATCGAGAGCAGGAAATGGTACAAGGTTGATGATAGCGAGATTGATAGAGATAATCGCGGTGATTTCAAGAAGGTGTAAGAAGCCATCTGCAGAGGCCTGACCAACTACTTGAGCAATACCAACTGGACCAGTTACATCCTTGAGACCTCCATCGCCTTTAAATACATTTCCAATAAATTTGTAGAGACCTACAGCAACCTGTTCTGTCCCCATAATTGTCGCCCTTGTTCCGTAATAAATAGAATCTTTAAAATCCATTTTTATGAACGCAACTTCGCTCATAGAAATACCTACTGCTTTCTTACCCTCTACAATGCCCGGCTCTGGAGCTACGGTGTATGCGATTGTTCGTGTGGATGTCGGACTCTCCACTCGAGAAACATTGAATACAACGGCTCGCGGCGCATTTGCAATCAAATTCTGAACATCTTGAATTTTGCTCGTATCAGCTTTGTTCTTTTCATCAACATCTGCACCTGGAATAAGTGAAATAGTTTTTCTTGTATCAGAAACGCTCATGATCTTGTCACCAGCCTTAAGACCAGATCGGTCAGCAGGAGAATCTGCCTTTACCATACTGATCACAACTTCACTATTGCCATGCGCGTATTTCTCCTGGATTTGCGGAGAAAGACCTTCGATAGAAGTCGTTGATCCAATCATGTAGATGATTGAAATGAGTACCCACGCGAAAATAATATTAAAAATAACACCAGCAGCGAGAATGATGATCTGCTTCCACCACGCCTTTGCCTGGAAGTTGTCAGGCGAAGAATTTTCTGCAGCGCCTGGGATTGGGTTTCCGTGCTCATCTTTTGGTTGATCGTCTGGATTCTCACCAAAAATCTTCACATACCCTCCGAGCGGCAAGAGATTGAGGGCCCATACTGTTCCCTTAATCTTTCTTGATGCGATTCGAGGTGGAAATCCGATAGCAAATTCATCCACTCGTACCTTAAATAGTTTTGCAGCGAGAAAATGTCCGAGCTCGTGCACAAACACGAGGGCGGTAAGTACAAGGAGGAAAATAATAAGCGTTGTCATTTATATGTTTTATTTAATGTGAGAATGAAACGCAACGTATGTGCGAAACAAACTATTACTGAGTAATTTCTGCCTCTTTCTTCGCGAATAATTCTTCAAGCTTCTTGTTGCCTTCTTGAATGATTTTTTCCATTTCTGCCTTATGTCGCATCATATCATCTTCTCCCATTGAGCCGTCCTTCTTCTGCTTGTTAAGATCATCAGATACCTTATTTCGTTCTCCTCTGATTGCAATCTTTGCATCCTCAAGCTTCTGCTTTGCGAGTTTTACAAGCTGCTCTCGTCTCTCTCCTGTAAGCTCTGGGAATACCACTCGGAGGCCTTTATCATCAACAGATACCGCAACACCAAGGTTGGCTACGTTGATAGCTTTTTCTATTGGTTGGATCATCGTTGAGTCCCAAGGAGAAATTCGAACTGTTCGAGCGTCTTCTGTAGAAATTGCAGCCACCTGATTGATAGCCATCATTGAACCATATGAGTCTACTCTCACATTATCGAGGAATGCAGTATTAGCCTTCCCTGTTCTAATTGAAGAATATTCTTTCTGAAGCCATTCTTGTGTGCCTTTAATTTCTGTATTCAATTGTGAAAAGTTGTATGCCATGGAGCTATCTTACAATGAGAGAGCAAGGAGCTCAAGGCACTGCTTAAGCGATGCATTTGTGTCACGCATGTACGTTTCGACAAGGAGGACCGATGCGAGCTTGGGCTCTGTAGCTTTTCCCTTAAAGTTAGACTTAAATTCTTGTATCAATGCCTCGAGAAAACGGATGATTTCAGACTTTCCAATTCTTTCCTTGTCATAATCAGCAAGAAGATCTTTTGTCATCTCGAGACGTTCTGCTTGCGATGCTTTTATAAAATCTTTTACTTTTTTGTCATCAACGGAACCTCCCACCTCTTTAACAACTCTCACTCGAGATAAAACTGTCGGCATAAGCGGAATCTCATGTGACAAAAATATACATATATATGTATCAGGAATCGGTTCCTCGAGTGTCTTGAGGAGTGCATGTTGCGACGAAGTGCTTATCCCAGCACCTTTCACGCTTACTATTCGAGCAAATCCTGTCTGCGGAATGATTCTTGTTGCGCGCGCGATTTCATCAACATTCTCAACAGAGATACTGTCGAATTCAAATTTAACCCCCTCAACATTCAGTGAATATTCTTTTTTTATATCAAATGCAAGTTTGTTTTCAAACGAATCAGCCGAATCATTCTTTCCGAAGACTATATATGCATGATGAAGTGTATTCATTGCGTTATGCGCGTAAACGCAGCTTATCGTTTAGAAATAATTGTTTTCTTGTATGTATCAAGGTGATCAAGGGCAATACCTGTTCCCTTCACTACACAATAGAGAGGATCATCAGCGAGCTTTGCCTGTACACCTGTTCGTCTAAATACGAGTTCCGGAAGATTTCGGAGCTGCGATGAACCGCCTGTCATAATGATGCCATTATCGATAATATCAGAAGCGAGCTCAGGAGGCGTCTCTTGAAGTACATCTTTGATTGCCTTGATCATCTCTCGGAGTTCTTTTGCAATGGCCTTCACCACTTCGTTTGTCTTGAGCTCAACTGATCGCGGAAGTCCTGTGAGAAAATCTCGGCCTTTCACATTCATCACAAGCTCTTCATCCATCGGCACAGCAGACCCAACTTGCACTTTCACATCTTCAGCAGTCTTATCTCCAATCGCGAGGTTGTGTGTCTTCTTGATGTAATCGACGATTGCAGCATCAAGTCGATCGCCGGCGCACTTCACCGACGTACACGCAACAATACCTCCAAGAGAGATCACCGCCACGTCTGTTGTTCCTCCGCCAATATCGACAATCATATGACCATTCGCCTCTTGTATAGAAATACCCGCGCCAATCGCTGCAAGAATTGGTTCTTTTACGACGTATGCATTTTTTGCACCAGCCTTGATCGCGGCTTCGATCACCGCTCGTCGCTCTGTCGATGTCACACCGGCAGGTACAGACACCATCACTTCTGGTTTCCAGAGATTCCATCGTCCAAGTGCTTTGTTAATAAAATATCGAAGCATCGCCTCTGTTACTCGATAGTCTGCAATCACACCGTCTTTCATCGGTCGATATGCAACGATGCTATCTGGAGTTCGTCCAATCATTTCTTTTGCATCGAGACCTACCGCAAGGATCTTGTTGTCTTGCTCTGACACCGCAACCACAGAGGGTTCATTGAGTACAATTCCTCGTCCAGGGAGAAAAACAAGAGTGTTTGCTGTTCCTAGGTCGATCCCGAGTTTTTTGGTGAAGAATGGCATAGTTTTGTTAGGGTAAATATAACAGAAATAGGATTTTTATATAGAGATTTTAGTAATTGACACAGTGTACTTCTAGTGTTACTTTGTTTTTGAAACAGTTCACGACTTGCGATACAAATAGTGTCTCGAGTCATCACACAACAACCCGCCGCACACGGGCATCGAGAGATGCGAATTTGCAAAATGAAAGTTATGCTCCAAATATTCAACTACTACCTCTTCAGTGGGACGGTTTCCATCTCACATGTATTCATACTGTTATTCCTTGTGGTAACAAGGACGACATCTGAAAACAAGGCGAGGTGGAGAAACAAGAATGCATCCGTTATATTCTTTGCGTACGGTGCTATTCACATACTCTTCGGAGTATTCTTCGCATATTATATTGCGGACACCTTACAGAGGCTTAACGACCCCGAGATGCTTTACGCGCTACTGGTTCTACTATGCGCAGCACTCGGAACAGTGCCCTTGCTCGTTGGACACTGGCTTCTGCCGCTAAAGAAAAGTTAATCTGAGACCGCCCCCCCCAGGAACACCGCTTCCTCCAGGATAATCCAGCCCACCTCAAAATCAGAGCCCATGGCTCGGTTGCGAGGTGGGTTTTGTTTTTTGCTTTTTCATACGAATTCCCGCACTATATAGATACTCGCGCGAGACCCTATGTTTACCCTATCTATAAGCCCAATTACAAAGTTTCAGTTTAAAGAACCACTCACCTACTGGTCTACCGAAACTGCTCCTGTGGGCTCAATTATTGAAGTAACTATCCGAAACAAAAAAGAACTCGGCCTTGTTGTTGCATGTGCACCGCTTGAAGAAAGCAAACTTGAACTAAAAAAATCAACATTTCAAACAAAAAAGATAAAAGATATCAAGCAAGCTTTTCCGTGCAATTCGAATCTCATTAAAGCCGCAATCGGTACCGCACAAAAGTATCTACTACCGGAAGGAACCATGCTTGAAGAACTTATCCCGGTTGAAGCAAAAAGTTGGATGCTAAATCACGGAGCTGAATTGGAAGAAAAAAATAAAAAGTCTACCTCAGAGGATCAGCTAACTACCACCCCTGCTTCTCATCCATCAAAACACAAAGAAACATATCTTCTTCAGCAAAGCCTCGCAGACAGGCTTGGAACATACAGAAGTATTATCAGAGAAGAATTTGCAAAAGGCGAATCAGTAGTCATCGTTGCACCAACAATTCAGTCTGTTATTAATTTAAAGAAAGAAATTCAGCGTGGTGTTGAAGCATACACCGCGACTTTTCATAGTGGACTTACAAAAAAAGAACTCTCAACAAATCTTGAACTTATTTCAAGCTCGACGCACGCGCTCCTCATCATCACTACTCCATCATTTTTTGCGCTAAGCACACACCTCAATCGCCACCCGACAGTAATCATCCTTGAAGAAGAATCATCGCGAAACTGGAAGCCTGTAGTTGGAAAACAATTCGACTGGCGTCACCTCATCACGGTATATAGCAACGCATCAGGAGCAAAATTTATTTTTGCAGACACTCTTCTTCGAGTAGAAACACTTCATCGTCACGACGAAGGCGAATACATAGAGCTCAATCCGCTTGTTTTCCGACCCCAGGAACGACCTGAGACAACTATTGTCGACATGAACGACCCTCTCCACAAAAAGCCAGATGAATTCAAAATTCTTTCTCTCGATCTTTTATCATTGATCAAATTTGCGATACATAAGAAGAAAAAAATTTTTCTCTACGCATCACGAAAAGGTCTTGCCCCACAGACAACCTGCGGTCACTGCGGAAAAACCGTTGAGTGTGATGACTGTAAAGCTCCCGTAGTACTCCACCAACCAAAAGACGGAGGCGACCGATACTTCCTCTGCCATCACTGTGGTAAGAAACGATCAGCTCTCGAGGCGTGCCGAAATTGTAATTCGTGGAAACTCGTCACCCTTGGCATCGGCATCGACACGGTAGTTGCCGAAATTGAAAAAGAACTTCCGAAAGTGAAGGTTTTTAAAATCGATCGCGAAAGCACAAAGACAGAAAAACAAATCGAAAAAGCGATTGAAGGTTGGCAGAAGAGCGAATCATCTATTCTTATCGGAACAGAATTTGCCATTCAACATATTCCATCAGTTGAATTTGCGTCTGTTGTTTCCTTTGATAGTCTCTTCTCAATTCCTGATTTCCGAGCACCTGAGCGAATCGTTCACATACTTCTCGACTTGATGCATAAGACAAAAGAACATCTCCTCATCCAAACAAGACAGAAGGATCAAACACTGCTTCAAGAAATTACCAAAGGGACACTCGTCGATTTTTATTCACGTGAAATCAAACTCCGAGAAGAACTTTCATATCCTCCATTTAGAACATTCATCAAAATTAGTCTCAAAGGTGATCGGGCGTCTATCTCACAAGAAATGAGTAAGCTTCACGAAGTACTTCTCGAGTGGAATCCTGAAGTGTTCCCTGCTTTTGTCCCAACAGTTGGAGGTAAATCGATCCTTCACATGCTCATCAATATTCCCCCAAGATCTACCCTTGATCCAAGACTTGCCCAGATTCTGTACGCCCTTGGACCGCAGTTTGAAGTAACCATTGAGCCAGAAAGTGTGCTTTAATATATATCACTAATCAGCGCCCATCATATGCCAATATTTAGCTCATCAAAAAATAAATCTTCAGACGAGTCTGCTAAGCCTGTTTTGACTGGAAAATCAAAAAGAATAGTTCAAAAAGAAGAGCCTGTTCTTCGAAAAAAAGCCCTCGAGGTAACGCCCGAGGAGATAAGTTCAAAACCTATTCAGCAATTGATTGCAGATATGAAGGCAACACTCGACAAGATTCCTGACGGCGTTGGACTTGCTGCACCGCAAATCGGCGAACCATATCGAGTTTTTATCGTGTCTGGACGAGTATTCCTCAAGCCAAGTAAGCGAATACAGATTGATGAGTATCTGGAAAAAGGTGAAGCAATCAGACCGCAAGATGCAGAAATTATTCCTCCCGACTTGGTATGCATCAATCCAGTCATTACAAGTTTCTCAAAAGAAAAGAAATGGTTTAGTGGTGAAGGATGTCTCTCGGTAAGATGGCTTTACGGAAAGGTAGAACGCTCAACAAAGGTAAAACTACGTGCATACAATGAAAAAGGTGAAATATTTGAACGTGGCGCGAGCGGACTCCTCGCACATATCTTCCAACACGAAGTAGATCACCTCAACGGTATTCTTTTTATTGATAAAGCAAAAGATTTGGAAACACTTCCCGAAGAAGACAGACCTGTCGGAGAACAGTAAAACACTGCTATACTACGCATATGAAATTCGCTTTTTTCGGTACATCACGATTCTCAGTTATCACACTCGATTCACTTAAATCAAAAGGATTACTTCCTGAGTTTATTGTCACAACTACAGATAAACCTCAGGGACGAAAAATGCTCATCACTCCCCCTCCTGCCAAAGTATGGGCGCAAGAAAATAATATTCCAGTCTATCAATTTACCTCTCTTCGAAATGCAGATAAAAATACAGACAAAGTAGACGCTTATCAAATACTAAAAGATCTTCAAGAAAAAAACTTCATTGATGCATATATTGTTGCATCATACGGACTCATTATCCCTGACAATATTCTCTCAATTCCCCCAAAACAATCTCTCAACATTCACCCATCACTTCTTCCTCTCTATCGAGGAGCATCACCTCTTCAGTCGTCTATTCTCGATGACCAGAAAGAAACGGGTGTGACCATTATCCTTATGGACAAAGAGATGGATCACGGTCCAATCGTTGCTCAGCAGAAAATCAACATGGCATTTGACCATGCATGGCCACTCAATGAAGAACATCTCGAATCAATCCTTGCAGAGGCCGGAGCATCGCTTCTCGCCGAATCACTTCCCTCATATATCGAAGGAAATATAAAACCAACAGAACAGGATCATGTCGCAGCGACATATACAAAAAAGTTTTCTAAACAAGACGGTCTCATTGATCTCGCATCACTCAACACACCAGAAGAAGCACACAAAGCGCTTCTAAAAGTATATGCATTTCATCAGTGGCCAGGGACTTTCATGATGTACAAACACAACACAAAAGACGGAGAGAAAGAGATCCGCGTAAAAATCATCGAAGCCGAAGTTGTTGAAGGAAAGTTTATTCCAACCCAAGTCGTTCCCGAAGGAAGCAAGCAGATGTCATACACGGATTTTCTCCGCGGACACCAAGCTTAATGTATCGCCGTTTACGAACCTCTTCCAAAAATACCTCGTGTGATGTTCTTAATCTTCTGCGCACCCTTTCTCCAAACTGTAAGATTTTTATCTTTATCACTTGCAAGTGTCATAAACATTTCTTCACGAGCTTCATCAACGGCCGCGTAGAGATCTGACTTCTCAGATTCAGTTCTATAATACTTACCTTTGATATTAATATTGATCTCTGCACGAAATATATCTCCCTGCTGATGATGTCGAGTTGTTCTCCCCACTTCAACCTCAACTTTTGATCCATCTTTTAGAAATTTCTCAAGTCCCGAAAGCTTTTTGTCTACATAATCTTGGATTGCATCTGTTATATCAAAACCTGTACCCTTGATCTTTATATACATACTTTTGGTGATTAAGTTTTTAATACCTCTATTATAACTCGTGCAGCCTTTTTTGACAGACGCTAGCCATTTTCTATTTACCGTTTAGTGCAAAGAATTGGTCATCACGTATCTCGCATATTTTCTTTGCATGATGATGCCCTGAGACAATCTGCACGCCACCCTTTGGATTATGAAAATAGCTAAGCAAATGCTTGATAACAGCTCTGTTTGCTCGCCCATCCTCTGCCGGCTCTTTGGTATACACTTCGAAGAGGTTGTTTTCGGGGCGTAACAGATTCTCCTCTTTTTGGTCTACGTATACGTGTACTCTGATAAACATAGGGGTATTGTAGCCTTTATTTTGACCAAATTCACACTTGAGGCATATTGCTTTCGAAAAAACATTCCTATATACTCGTTCGTATTCCCCTGTAGCTCAGCGGTAGAGCAGTCGCCTGTTAAGCGATTGGTCGTAGGTTCGATCCCTACCGGGGGAGCCAGAAAATAGCCTCAGAAATGGGGCTATTTTTGTTTAATTAACACCATTTGAACACGAGAATATTCTAAAAGATAGTAATCATTGACGATATAGACTAAGTGTGGCAATATCCCTCCGGTGCTCTTTGTGTGTTTGATTGGATATTTACTCCATCTTTGAGGGCTTATATGAGCTTTGAAAGATGTAGTAAATAAAAAAACCACAAACACAACAGCATGAATAAAAAAAGGATAAGAACAAAACCTCTACCACAACTAAACGAAAAAGAAGTTGTCACTACAGACGTAGTCCCAAGGAATTCAGTTGCGCATCTTCCCCGCAAACAAGCTGAGCAACTCATTACAGCAATGGTAAACCGTATAAGTGACAATTCAAGAGATCGGCCGTGGATTCGGATTAAGGCTAGCGGTAAAGAATCGCCCACATTCCGATTTGATCCCACCGCACTTCGGCGAGATTTGGATGGGGAGACAATCACCATTTGCGGATACGGTGATAACGACGATAGCGGATGGCTCGTCGTTGTGCGATTCCTTGCCCAACGACGCCATAAGAAAGTAGTGAGATTCGAAATCCAAGACCACTACAATCCGCAAGGAATAGCCCTAATGCCGCTCGTTACGTAGCCCCCCACCCCCCATACAGAGCCCTGGCTCGGTTGCGAGGTGGGTTTTTGTTTTATGAAATAGGCTCGAACATCGTCCCACTTATGAAGCAAATTGTTGACTAGACATTAGATATATTGCAATATACAGCCAGTTCTTTTCACGTGCTGGCTGTATCTTTTTGGACATTTAGGTGTCTTGAAAGATGCAGCCAGAATTCTTCTGACTGATCAAGAACAAACTACCGACATATGACAATGCTTTGCAATCAGCCAGTCACCTCTCTCACACTGAGACAACTGAAGGACTATACGCGCCGTAACGAATTAGATTTTTTCTCCAACGAGGAAGAAAAAGCTCGAGAATGGCTCGTCTTGTTCCTTAAAACAAATGATCCGTCAAAACTTCGCTCACCTGCGCTGAACTTTGTTATCTATCATGTGTACATACACACAGGTGGATGGAGTTTGGACCTCGCAGATGATCGCTCTCATGAGACTTGGGACGGTCTAAAAATTCACCTGCTAAATGCAGTAAAGATGGGAGCTTACCCTTGGGCTTAAACCTCAAGAAGTAAATATGGTGGCATTCTCCACTCGGCCAGACGCCGTTATCGGAGTTCGATTCTCCGAAGACCAAGCCATCAATACCAAATGCGGTACGGATGGCTTGTTTTATTAATATAAATATGTTCGAACATCGTCCCACTTTTGGAGCAAATTTGACTTATTTATAAAATTATGTTACTCCAATATTGGTAACAGTTTTTTGATTTGCGGTTAGTGGCTTCAGAAAGGAAAGCCCAGGTGTCCCGAACAAAACACCGAAAGATTAGACAAATGCCAATGTTCGTAATAGAAGTAGAAGATAGGAGAGATGTCGGTCACGGTATACTCAAATCCTATTACTACTATAGTGTTGAAGCACCGGATGAGACTCAGGCTCGTAAGAGCATTTTCAAAAAGATGCGCTATTTTAAGCTTTATGGAGGCAGGAGAAAAATGAAGGTAAAGCCTGCATCGAGCGACGAAAATATTACCAACCTTTTTCATCAGGTTCACTGTCTTCCCAAAACCTAAACCCACCCCTCAACACAGTTACCTACTGTCGCGAGATGGTGGGTTTTCTGTTTTTAGTTCTGAAGTAGTAGATTTGGAAACATCTCAAAAATCTTAGAATACTCAATATCTCTTTTAATTTGAATCCAGTTAAGAGTTCTGAACTCGTCCACTAGAGGGAGCCAAAATAAAGCAAAGTAAGGTGTTACATTATATGGAAATAATATATACTTATTAATATTATGCTGAATAAATCTGAACAACCCAGAGAACTGAAAGATGTGATGTCAATTTCTCCTGAAGAGTTTCGCCGAGAGATAGAACTTATTCTTGCGAAAGCAACCACGCGAGAAGAGGCGGAGGGATTAGTTAAGACTTCTTTTGCACAGATTGTATATTGTTGGATTGAGGTACACGATGGGAAGTGGCAAGTTGACGTTGAACAGCCAGGAAAGGAACCTCAACGGTTTATTTACGAAAAGCAATAGTTAGATTTCAAGAGTAACATTTCATCTAAATTCCTTTTAATCCTAGACCAATCCAGAGTTCTGAACTCGTCCACTAAACGGAGCCAGAAAATAGCCTCAGAAATGGGGCTGTTTTTACTTGCGCAAATAGAAGTTCGAAGCCAATCTAACTTCTTGATATAATTAATCTCCATGAACCTCCAAAATATTTACTACTCTGGATATTTTATAGACGAGCCAAATAAATTATTATCTATGTTTCCGCCGAAACATAAAACCGTATATGGCCATCACTGTACAAACAAATATAAACCAAAGTCGTTGAACGATTTTGAGGTTGGAAAGAAAATCATGCTTAAGATTACTGGCAGAACTTACGACACAAAATGTGATGTCTTACTGGTTGAAAATCTTGAATCTGAAAATGAATTTCCACACATAACACTTTCTTCTGCGGACGGCGTATCTCCCCAATATTCAAACGAACTTTTGAAATATTCTACAGCAGACAAAGTTATAGAAAAGTTCGATGAGCCTAAATTTATTGAAGCGACTCAAGGCTATGTAATAAAAGAGGAAAAAACTATTCTGTCTTAGCGTGTGTAGTATAAGATTCGAACATCGTCCAATTTTCGGAGTATTTTAGACAAATACGCATATATTGACTTTTTATATATATCGTGTCAGTGTTTTAAAGGACCTTTCTTTGCGATTAACGCTTGGACCGAAACTTGTCCTTTTCGAACATATCTTCACATGAAAAACTTTCTTAAGTTTGTTGTATTGTTTGTTGCATTTGCAGCACTCATCAACCGTTTCAACACCCAGCACTTCGATATGCGTTATGCATACCTGTGCGGTAGCCTACTCTTCGTAATTCCCATGGTATGGTTTTGCGTCACCCGAAAGGATCTCGTCCGACTCATGACCATCTGTGGGATCGTCGGGATTCCATTCGGGGCGCTCACCGAGTATCTCTTCTACACCCGTGATTGGTGGCTCCCGCAGACCATTACCGGTACACGGATCGGAATCGAAGATGTTTTGTATTCCTTCTTTCATGGAGCTCTACTCTCAACAACAGGCCTCATCCTGCTTGAAAAGAAGATCGCCTTAAGCGAAGGGCTATACAAGAGCATGACGATTAGTGTGCTAAAGATTGGGCTGGCGATTATTGTGAGTGGTCTTATAGGGGTTGTGGTATTCAAACTACCCTCCTTCATTGTAACTACTCTCATCTTCGCAATGGTTGGTGGCATTATGACCTTCAACCGACCTGATCTGATTAAGGTCGGGCTTGTCGGAATGTGTGGGACGCTTGGATGGTGTGTGCCCGTGTTTTGGATCACAAACAGCTTTTTCCCAGGCTGGATCCAACATTTCTGGATCAACAACACCAACAAAATCCTGATCCTTCAGATTCCCTTACCAGACTTGTGCTGGTACGCATCCGTGGGATTCAGTTCTGCAATTCTTCCCGAAGCACTGACCGGGAAGAAATCAACCTAAACATAGGTGTGCGAATAATTCGCCTGGCTTGGAAAACCAGCATAACAACCGCCCGACCTGAACAGGAGGCGGTTTTCCATTTTATACTAGTTCGAACATCGTCCCACTTTTGGAGCTAACAGTTGAACAGATAGATAATATATTGCAATATACGCGCAGTTCTTTTCACGTGCTGGCTGTATCTTTTTGGACATTTGTATTAAGTGTTTATGAAGATGCAGCTAGAATTCCTCTGGCTGATCAAAACAAATAAATGAGAAAGGAGCTAAACATTGCCTCATAGAATCCAGTGGATAATCGTTCACACCGTAGGAATCTACGTTACGTTTTTTCAAATATCGGCACTCCTACCAGTTTTGAAAGTGATGTTAACCAAACCACTCTTCTAAACCCACCTGCCTCACATCAACAGACCCAGTCTGCACAGATGTGCGGGCGGGTTTTTGTTTTATAAGAAACAAGTTCGAACATCGCCCGCTTTGTCAGGCAGTGGAAACAACTCAATTTATATGGTTGTTTTTGTTACCTTATGATGATTCCGAACCCGTGATATTATCTGTTTACATGGAACAATTTATAACAAACACGATAACTAAAGCGGGTGATGAAATAATGAAGTATTTCGGCAACGTAGAAATCTCGCATTCAAAAGCTACTGAAAATGACATAGTTACTCAAGCCGATTTAATCTCTGAGCAAGTCATAAGCGAAGCAATTAAACAAAACTACCCAGATCATGGAATTATTTCGGAAGAATCAGAAGGCTACCAAACTGATGCAGACCACATCTGGTATATCGATCCGCTTGATGGTACAAAAAACTTTGCAAGTGGCGTACAACTTTTTGGCATTAACATTGCGCTATCTCATAAAGGTGAAATCATATGCGCTTCAATTTACTTACCAGCGCTCAAAGAACTACTCTATGCAGAAAAAGGTAAAGGCACTTTTTTAAATGGTACAAAAGTAACATGTTCAAAAAAAGATACATGGAAAAACACATATGGTCTTGGGCCGATTCGATATTCAGAACCATATGTAAATGTCATGAAATTAGTTGATGAAATTTCAGAAAAGACTGGATGGATTAATTCAATCGCCAGTCCAGCCGTGTGTGCCGCCTGGATCGCAAGCGGTAAACGAGATTGGTATATAGGGCCGAGTAAAAATAGCTGGGATTATGCGGCGCCATGTCTTATTGCAAAAGAAGCGGGGTGCGTTGTTACAAATTTTACAGGTGCTGAATGGAGGCCTGGAGATAAAGGGATTATTTTTGCGAATGAGCACCTACATCCAAAGCTGTTGGAGATTGTGAAAGCAAGTTACGATATCTAATTTAAAGTTTTTCTCTAATATGTATATGTACATTCGACCCCTCACCTACTTTGTGAGCCACTAGTTGACTGATTAAATAAAGTATTGCAATATACGCCCAGTTCTTTTTGTATATCGAACTGGGTAGAGGCACTTAGGAAGCCCGGTGTCCCACAATGCACCAAATACAACAGACATGGAAACGCGTGATTTAGTAGGAATCCCACCGACGAGAGAATACATACAGATGGCGTTACGTTCGTCCGCCAACGATCAAGCACGAATACTTTATTTTCCGCACAGTGTAGGTTTGGGCAATGAATGCTTTTACATCGTTAGGATCACTACGGGCGAATTGGACGGACACGCGTTTACATTCGTAGGCATTGTATTGGACGAAACGACTACACCGACAGATCAAATAATTGTCGGATCGCTAGACTTGAGCGCGAACAAGGGGAAACTAATGACGGGACATACGGCGACAGACCGTGGGGATCTTCAAAAACTCACGAAACACCCTCTACCCTAACCGTTAGAGCATATCCCCCCAACAAAGTACCTCGTACTCGTTGCGGGGGCTTTTGTTTTATATACGTCTCACAACTACTTCTTCGACATATACACAATCCAAAAGTTTCGCTTAAAACTTCTATCACCAAATCTTGTGTATGTTGTTTTTTTATCCATTTCGTCAATCGTGAAAAACGGACTATATGTTGAAATGAAATCCTGTTTAGTAAACACTCTTTCTTGTATGCCCTGCTCAGGAATAATATATGTATCTTTTTCTTTTCCAGGATTGTGCGCAATCAAATACTTCGCATGTTGATCGCCGTCTTTTGCAAGTGCCTTCACAAAAAAGAATCCGTCTTTTTTAAGAACTCGATATACCTCCTTTAGATATATTTCTCGCTCTTTCTCAGTAAGCGAGTTGGACGATGTCACGTCAATGACAATATCAAATTGGTTATCTTCAAAAGGAAACTTCTCCCCCATCGTTCCTTCAATAAACTTAACCTTGTGTGTCAGACTCCTTTGTTCCGCATCTTTTTTTGCTTGGCGCACCGCGGTAGAAGATAACTCAATACCAAAAGCAGTCGTACCGAGTTCTGCGAAATAGTTTGTATTTCTCCCTGTACCTGAACCGAGATCGAGCACAGACATACCCGACCAATTCATCTCTGAATCAGGAAACCGCTTTCGGAGTGTATCTTTCACATACCGCGCGAAACGAGTAGTGTCTTTTTGTGGCTCATTGTCGAGAGTGAGAAATGTCGGATTCGCATATTCCCTCTCCCATGCAGAAAATTGTGGCATAACCTTCGTATTATAACATTTTTACAATCTGGCGATTATACGAATCAAACTGAAATTAATTTGTATAAAATTCCCCGCTCGCATAATGATCAAGGATTTTTTTACTCGGAAAAAACAAAGGATCGGGTAGGTTGTCTAGATCGAACCATTTCCATTGTGTTATTTCATCTGGTTCCATCACTTTTGCCTCGCCCACTAAGTCAGTTTTTAAGAGTAAACCAACCGTAACAAAGTGTGCGTTTGCCCCAATATCATTTGATAAACTTATAACTTTCAAATCAGAAACCGATATATCTAAACCTGTCTCTTCCAATACCTCTCGCTTCGCTCCTTCTTCAAAACTCTCACCATAATCAAGCTTGCCTCCGGGCATTGTCCAAGTCCCTTCACCTTGTAATTCGCTGTCTGCTTTAACAGGATCAGAATGGCGCTGCCCAAGAAGAATTGTGCCGTTACGCAAAATCATCACCCCAAATCCTACGCCGACTTTTTTTGATTCCATATATTCCAAATTGTAACACGGCTGTATTTCCAAAAAACCTAGTGGGGGCTTTTGTTTGTAACGACTGCAAGGCCATACTATACTTCCCATATGAATAAAGACGAGATAATAAGAAAATATCCCGATATCGACATCAACATGAGTGGTGGTCTTGATAATTTTCGTGAAAACGAACCGATCATCGAAAGAGATCCTATTGCGGTTATTATCAAACACCCGACGGAAAACTTGTATCTTATAGCCAAGTGGAATAACGGTTGGCACGGTTTTCTTACTGGCGGCATCGAAGAAGGAGACACGCTTGAACAAACTGTGAGAAAAGAGATTCTCGAAGAAACTGGATTCAAAAATATCTCCCACATCGAAAAGATGGATTGCGTATCACATGGACTCTTTTATCACATCGTAAAAAAGGTAAACAGATTGGCACACTATCATCTCGTATTTGCGGTGCTCACAGACCTCGAACAGACTACTGTAGCCGAGGAAGAGCTTGCAATTGCAAGCTTTATATGGATAAAAAAAGAAGAAGTTGAAAACATCCTCACTCGGGAAGATATGAAAAAACTCTGGAGATTCTACCTGGAATCAACACGAGGCTAATAAATGTACGTGACAAATTTTAAACATGAAAAAAATCTCTTCTGGTGTTGTACATAAAGTTCCACAAGATTTAAAAGTGACAATATCCTCTTCAGAAAAATTTCTAACTGCGTGGAACACCCTCACCCCACTCGCTCGCAATGAATGGATTTGCTGGATAACATCGGTTAAAAAAGCGGAGACGCGAGTCGAACATATAGAAAGAGCTCATCAGAAAATTGTAACCGGAACAAAAAGACCTTGCTGCTGGCCAGGCTGCCCACATCGGAAAAAATAGCTCATTCGGATATTCAACTCACGTCTGGTAAAATAATGAGAAGCTCATTTTTTAATTAATTAACAATAATATATGCGGATTTTCAATATTATTCTCAAGGTAATTCTCGTTCTCATGCTTATTAGTCCAATTTTGGGTACGTTGGGTATCTTCCCCGAACCAACAGCTGATATGTATAAGACGTCCGAAGCTTTTGAATTTATCAACACACTCTTTGCTGCGGGCTACATTATGTGGATTATGGCAGGTGTATTTGCGGTATCAATTATCCTTGTGCTTCAAAATAAAATGGCGGCGGTTGCACTTCTCATTCTCCCCATTACGGTAAACATTGTTGGGTTCCACGCGTTCCTCGATGGAGGGCTCTTCACAGCAAGCGCGATCATGGGAAACGTTCTTGCCCTTATAAACATCTACTTCCTTTGGAAGAATCGAACAGTATACAAAGCGTTGCTTGTAAAAAGCTCAAACTAAATCTGTATCTATAAATTAAAACACCCGCAGATGTGCGGGTGTTTTAATTTTGTTTACATCTTCTCGTTTAAATCTTCACACGACATTAACTGGTATTTCTGCAACGTCACCTCTTTTGTTGTATCGGGAACAAGCTTTTTATTTGCTTCTTTGAGTGGGTATCGGAATTTTTCAATCATACTCCCTGTCATTCGATATATTTCTTGTTCAGTATTACTTGATCCTTCAACGGTGAAGGCGTAGTCAACGACAATCTCACCATTGGCTTTTTTCATTCCTGCGAGCGTTCCGGTGTACCCATTTGTCATATCTGGACCAGACTGGAACCCGAACTTTATACCCGTTACGCCGTTATTCTTATCAATACTAAGCTTTATATATTCCTCAACTGAGTATGGCGCAGTCTTTGTTGCAGGAGCTATACGAGAAAAGCATAATTCACTATCTTGTAATTGCGTTACGGTATTTGGTTGTGGTGTCGGTTCGTTTCTAAAAAATAGTATCCCAACTGCGAGAGCAATAACAATGATAAGTAATGCTTTTTTCATACTGATATTATAACCAACTATCAAAGAATTCGGAATTAATGCTAGGATGGTTTTATGCCTTCCCCACTATTCAAAATAAGTTTTCTCCCAGGACTCAAAGATATTGTTAAAAAAGAAATATCAGAGCACAGCGAACTTCATATCATACGAGAAACAGATGATGAAATTTACCTCGATTCCCTGTTTGATTTTTCTATTCTGAAAAAGCTCAAAAGCATCACTCGAGCATACATACTAGTCGAAGATGCCAAATTTAATCCTCTGCATATATCTCGACACAAATCTATACTTGGAAATCTTCTCGAGATAATCCTTAAAGAAAAAAGTGAGAAGTTTACATCATTCAAAATATATTGTGCAGGATCTAACTCACCAGAAGTAAAGAGTATCGAGGCATACGTTGCTGATACGTTTAAAATTAAACCTTCAGAAGATCCCGACCTCAAGATCCACATGATTAGACCGATAGATTCTTGGGAGATTGCTATTCAGATAACACCTCGACCAATTTCAGTGAGAGAGTATCGGGTAAATAATCTCGAAGGAGCGCTCAATCCAACAGTCGCTTATGCTATGAATTCGTTTTGCAATCTTACTGATGCAGCATCATATCTCAATATCTTCTCAGGAAGCGGAACATTGCTCATAGAAGCGGGCCTTATAGCGAAAGACACAAACCCATCACTTAAGCTTATAGGTTTCGATATTGATGGAAAAAGAAACGCACTCGCAATCGACAACATCAAGAAAGCGGGGCTTGTAAAATCAATAATGCTCAAAACCGCAGATATCAACTCCGCACCAGACCTAGGCATGTTTGACGTCATTACGTCTGATCTCCCTTTTGGTATGGTGATTGGCAAAGAGACAAAAATCGAAAGTCTCTACCGGACTTTTATTAAATACGCTGAGTCGACGCTCAATCCAAACGGAACCCTTGTTGTATACACAACAGAAAAAGATATATTCGAAGAATGCATCACTTCATCAAAATTCACCATCAAAGACACACTCGACCTCAAGATAGTTACAAATGTAAACTCGTTTATCTATCCACGAATCTTTGTGTGTCGGTTTTGCGAGACAAACACCCCTCAGGTACTCTCAATACCCTCATCCCTGTAGTTAATATAGTATTTTGATATACTTATTTTTGTGAAAGAATTGGCCCGCAAATACATGTACCGCGTGGATTGGAAACTCGCTATCCGACAAGCTGTCTTCTGCGTCATAATCGCAGCTCTTATAGTTATCATCGTATTTAATACAATCGAAGGAAAAATCGATCTCCCACTTGCGATCAGCGGCTTTCTTCTCTCCACAATTCTCGGGTTCTTTCTTAGTCGAATGTTCAAGATATCTTGGCATCAGGAGAAAAAAAGAGTTATTGCACAACTCGATATTATTGGCTTTATTCTCCTTGCAATCTACTTTGGAATTGAATACTTTCGAAAATATATTTTTGAGTATTGGCTCTCGGGTGAGGAGCTCAATGCGTTCGGTCTTGTTATTTTAACAGGACTTCTCCTTGGAAGATTCATTGGTATGACTCGCAAGATTAGCGATGTACTCCTCGAGAGAGATTATCAAGTAGAAAACATCGAACGTGTAAAAAAGTAATTGCACCGAGTACGCAAGCCCGCGTCTTTTAGAAATTTAAGCTATAATTCGACTATGCAATTAATCATTATCATTTAATGTCACAATTTCAACGAATTACCCCTTTCCTCTGGTTCAACGATAAGGCCGAAGAAGCAATCAACTTCTACGTTTCAATTTTTAAAAATTCAAAAGTTGTTTCAATGAATCGTAATGACGAGGGTAAAGTTTTCACAGCTTCTTTTGTCCTCGAAGGTATAGAATTTTCCGCAATAAACGGTGGTCCGATGTACAAATTTACTGAGGCGATCTCCCTTATGGTTGATTGTAAAGATCAAGCAGAAGTCGACGAACTGTGGGAGAAACTTTCTGCTGGCGGCATCGAACAACAGTGCGGATGGCTCAAGGATAGATATGGACTGTCTTGGCAGATTATCCCATCAGCACTTGCGGAGTATCTCGGAGATCCTGATCCGATAAAATCCGAACGAGTAATGAACGCCATGCTCCAGATGAAGAAAATCGACATCGAAGGATTGAAACGAGCACACGAAGGTAATTAATACAAAATATGTTTGCTCTTACACTAACGGTACTTATTATTTTTCTTCTCCACCTTTTTGAAGAACAAATCTGGCCAGGAGGCTTTCTTACCTGGTGGAATTCAGTTGTCTGGAAAAGCAGCCTTCCCTTTTTTCCCCTTTCTGAAAAAGAGAATCTAAATATCAACACTATTGGGCTCCTCGCTTTAGGAATTGTTCTTATCCTCTTAGGTGCATTTTTGAGCCCCCATTTCTTCTATATTCTCTTCGGTTTTATGCTCGCAGATGCACTTCAACATATAGGATTCAGCATTATCAAACTAAAGTATTCTCCAGGAGCGTACACAAGCATCCTTTATATAGCTATCATCTGGCTCGGTATCAACACAAACACTTCAGCATTACATTTTGCATGGTGTACCATCATACTCGATTTTATTTTAGGAACACTTATCCTTAGCGGTGCTTACCTCAGATCATACAAGAAAAAGCAAAAGTTTTCGTTCATAAAGTAAAATATTTTTGCATTAAAAAAACCCATTGTTCTAGGCAGTGGGTTTTTTAATTAACACTTTTAAACTAATGGTTTAGTTCATTGGTGTTGTAAATGTAGCTGGCCATGTCACTGTTACGTTACCTGCCTGGTCAACTGAATGTACCATGTAGTAGTAAGTAGTGTTAGGTTGAAGATTTGAAATAGAGATCACGTTGTTATTGCCGAAGTTTGTATTGGCAATAGCAGAGTTTGCTCCATTAACAATCACCATCTCTCCAACCTCCATTGGATTCAATGGGTATGTATTGTAGAAAACGGTTGCCTGCGCGAGTTCACTAGTCGTATAGCCGATTGTTGCGCCATTTCGATTTGTATTCACATAGAGACCGTAGATCGTTGGAGAGATTGTATCGCCTCCAACTACTACACCACCCCCAGACATTCTAGAGTTAAGAGAAAGGCGTGTGTTATAACCAACAATACCGTCTACTCCAAGACCATTTCGAGACTGGAATCTCTGTACCGCTGACTTTGTAAGCGAGCCGAAATAACCAGTAATGAGACCTCGCGGGTAAATTGTATTATCCTCTGCAAGTACAGTCTGAAGTGTTGATACCTCACCGCCTCGTGATCCTACTCGCATTGTCTGAGTAAATGTCTGAGCACTCACCGCACCTGGGACACTGATAATTGCAACAACTGCTGCAAGTACGCCGGCTACGAGCGTCATTTTTGTAGCCTGAATTGAATTTGTTTTCATAATATTATTTGTTCTTACTTAATTTGCTAATTGGTAACATAGTTTGTTTCTGAATATCATTGTTTAACACAACAACCGACCTTTACTCTCACTGAGCCGCCGTAGAATTCAATGCATTACTGAAAAATTACATTATCTTCATACTCTGCTAGAATTGCTCTATGAAAATTACAAAAAGACTTGCCGCGTCGATACTCCTTTTTATCGTCATATTCGCCCTCTTTGGATATGTAAAAAGAGGCACCACACTTAAGCCTTTTTCTACGCAAAATACCCCACCCAAACACAGTAGCTCGACCAACTCCTACGAATTCTGTTTCTTATCAAAAGAAGCCTATTCTGATACTTCACTAAATTTATATGACAAACAAATCCTCACTTTTACCCTAGGACAGACCACTCAAGACGGAAGACAAACAGCTTCAGGGACATATGCTTTCCTTCCCGCCGAGAAAGACTCTAAAGCAGGAAGCTTCACCGGAACGGTTGGTAAAATGAATCCAAATATATCTGGACGACTTATTGATGCTGTATGGAATTCAACCGCCGAAGGCATGGCAAACAACGAAGAACTACTCATCCAGTTTGGAGAAGGGTCTGCAGTCGCTTTCTTCGGAGAAATGGCCGAGAGTAAAGATGGTTTGTATGTATATAAAAATAAAAACGATGTACAACCAGGATCATCTATGTACCAAACAGATTGCTCGAACCCCGAGATAAGAACTCGTTAACTTAAAATTTAATTTGCAAGAACAGAATATATTTTAAACGAGATATCCGCTTGCACCTGCTCTAGATCGCGATAGTCTTTTCCTTCTGTTAGAATACAGAATGAGTATGGATCTTGTCCTTTATTCACATATACAATCCCACATTCGTGCAACTGACGAAGAAGCGGGTTCTTAAATTCTTTATCGTCCGGAGCATAAAAACTACGCTCTGCAAATTTATGTGCAACTTTTACGTCTGGAGGCAGTTTCGATGTGGCACCGCCTTTGTATGTGGTCTTAGTGAGAATATCTAAAATATAATTCGAGTAGCTACGCGTTAAGTATGAAGAGTTGTATAAACTTCTAAAGACATTACCAAAGCTTCGAGCGGTAATAATTACCTCTTCGCTACCCTCCTGTCGAATAATTGAAATGTTTAATGCACTCAGAATCTTTGAAAAAAAACCTGGCGCATAAAACTCCAAAAGCATCTGCGCAGCAGCATTATCCGAATATATAATTGCCCTTTCAATCACTTCTCCTATGGGATACTTGTTTCCCACGACCATACGATTAGGCACGGGAAATAGCTGCTTGTTGTACTGATTCTGTTTTTCTGTAAAAGTAATCTGCGCATCAAGAACAGACGGGTCTACTTCGGCAAGTTTATATCCTGTAATTGCAAGAGGAATCTTAAGTAGACTAGCCATAACAAACTCATGGTTCTCGTTTATACCAAAGAATCTTGTTGTTTTTAAGTCTCTTACAAACACACCAACACGAGTAGCCTTACCTGTCTTTTTATACGTTTCGATCATCTGTGAAACACTTTGCTCAAGCGAACCAAAACTCTCTACCTTTTCTTCAATTCTATCGCAATCTTCTACATGACGTACATAATCGAGATCTGAACTGCACCTGCTTACAACCGCGTCAATTTCTTGCACTGCGAAAAAAGCTCCGATTCCGAGAATCATACCCAGCATAATCAATCGAGTTGCCGACTGTTTGTGTATATACTGTCTTATTTTTTCCCCTCGCCCTGACATTTATAAAAGTGTAGCATATTTTTTGAAATGGTATAATTCCTTTATGAAAAAAGTTGAAATTGGTGGAATGTATGAACACTACAAAGGGACTAGGGTAAGGGTTCTCTACGAGGCAATGCACAGCGAAACACTCGAACCTCTCACTATATATATTCATTTAGAGGACGGTGGTGTGTGGGCTCGTCCCACTGCGATGTTTCTCGATACGATCAATAAAGACGGCAAGATGCTCGAACGGTTCAAAAAAATTGACCTGGAAGTAAAGATTACTCCATCGAAGAAGTAGAAATATGCAGAAAATAACAAATACACATCTTTTAATCATCTTTGGTGTATTAAGTCTCTCAGCACTAGCTGTGATTATTATTCCTGAAAAGCTTTTTTCACAATCAACGATTCAAGTTGCAAACACTCAAATATATACACCGACATCCACCCCAGCCATTCCCGATATCAACACAGTAAGTGCCCTTTCATATATGGTGACAAAAAGCGACGGCACAATTGTTCTCTCAAAAAACATAGACCAACAATTCCCCATCGCCTCTCTTACAAAACTCATGACAGGAATCGTAACCCTCGAGAGATCGCGACTTGGTAAAGTGGTGACCGTATCAGAACGCGCCGTCACAGCTTTTGGCGACTCCGGCGATCTCAAGGCTGGCGATCGTATCACTATCGAAACGCTCCTTTTCCCTCTTTTTATGCGATCAAGTAACGACGCTGCCGAAGTGATTTCAGAGTCTCTTGGTGTAAAAAACTCACGAGCAACTTTCATTTATTACATGAATCAAAAGGCAAAGACACTCAAACTCACACAAACGAAATATGTTGATCCGAGTGGGCTTTCAGTAAAGAACGTTTCGACAGCACGTAACCTCGAAACACTTTTTAGATACATCGAGAAAAGATATCCAATCCTCCTCACCATTACTTCACTAAAAGAATACGTGGCAGGAAAATATATATGGGCAAATTCTAGTTCTCTTTCTGTTATGCAAGGCTATTTTGGTGGCAAAACAGGATTTACAACCCCAGCACAGCAAACAGCTGCAGCGATATTCCTCACAAAGACATCGAAGACAACAATCGAACCACTACGCTACATAATTCTTTATAGCAGTAACAGAAATGTTGACATTGAGCTTCTTCGTCGTTATATCGAGTATCAGGCCGAATTGAGGTCATAGTCATGCTATACTAGATAAAATATGATGCGAATGTTTAAACACTCGTTATACTCCCTTCTTGTGGTCCTCTGCTGCAGTTTTGTTGTCATCTATTCGCATCGAACAAACGCCGAAGAGGTTAAAACAGCTTCTTCAACCCTTGCTATACGTGAAGACACTGAGCTTCTAAAGGCTATTGGTGAACATTTTATTGTTGGTTTTAGAGGTCTTGAAGTCAGCTCATCATCTAAGATTGTACGAGATATAAATACATACTCTTTAGGTGGGGTGATTCTTTTTGACTATGACTCGCCTACAAAAAGATACGGACGAAACATTGCGTCAAAGCAACAAACAAAAACATTAATCTCAGACCTTAAGCGACTTACCGATTACCCAATATGGGTTGCCATCGATGCTGAAGGAGGATCTGTAGATCGTTTCAAATCGTTCAAGAATGACGCTCCAACAATTATGCCCGCCCAAGACATCGCTTCTCGAAGCGACTACTCAGAGCGAGCTCACGCACAATACAACAAGCTTGCAAACTTCCTTTCTGATCTTGGTTTTAACCTCAACTTTGCCCCAGTTATTGATGTAAATGTGAATCAGAAAAACCCAATCATTGGTTTCTACAAGCGATCATATAGTAGTGATCCGAAGAAGGTAGAGACGATGGCAAAAATCTTTATCGAAGAACACAGAGAAGCAAATATTCTTACATCTCTCAAACATTTCCCAGGACACGGAAGTTCAAAAACAGATAGTCACAAAGGCTTTGTTGATATCACTGATACATACAAACGAGGAATCGAACTTCTTCCATGGATGAATTTAATAAAAGATAACTATGCCGACAGCGTGATGGTAGGACATATCTTCAATCGACGAGTAGATAAGAACTACCCAGCCTCTCTTTCTTCTGCACACATCAAAACAGAATTACAAAAAAGACTTGGTTACAAAGGTCTTATTATTTCTGACGATATGCAAATGGGTGCGATTACAAAATACTACGGCCTCGACGAAGCCGTTGTTCGGTCAATTGGATCAGGAACAAATATTGTAATACTTTCTAACAACATTAGTTTCTACGATGAAGAGGTTCCCTCAAAAGCAGTTGAGGCTGTTGTGAAAGCTGTTGAAAAAGGTACTCTCACACGAGAATCGATTTTAGCTTCAGCAGCAAAGATTAGAAAAGCTAAACAAAAAATAATTACAGAGTAACCTCCCAATACCATGAGCAAAAAAATTCCTATCATCGCTATATCCGGATCATCCTGCTCAGGTAAAGGAACAATAGTCGACTTCTACAAAAATGAGTTCGGATGCCATCACAGAAGTATGAGACAAATGATCGTCGAAGCAGGTCATAAACTACTCGGCATTCCTAAAGATCAGATTGTCACGCGAGATCATTTTAGAGAGACTGCTCGAGAGCTGCGGACCAAACACGGAGGTTCATGTTTGGTTGATTTTATTCTTGAGACAGCACCTCGTGACGGAAAACCAATTATTGTTGAATCAATTCGTGCACTCGGCGAGATACACGCACTTAAGAATCATCCTGATTTTGATATTGTTTCGATTTTTATTGACGCACCACATAAGCAAAGATACGAATGGTCACTCGGACGAAGCGATGCTTCTGACACAAATAAAGATGGACACATCAGCTATGAAGAATTTTTAAAAAGAGAGGAGCTCGAATGGAATCCCATAGATAAAACTGATCACTCAAAACAAAATATTGCAGGCGTTAGCGAACTATGTGATCACAAAATTATGAATGACAAAACGCATGACCACCTCAAGGAATCTGCTCGCCATATCGCCCATAAAACTTTCGCAAAGAAAGACTAGAGCCCCGCATTACGTAACCCTATCTTGTTACCAAGATCTCACCAGCCCTTGCCTCCGCTGTTGCAGAGACAGTAATCCTTCCAGATGCGTCACTCTTTATTTTGTATCCAGTACTGTAATCTGTAATTGAAGTGAAATGTGCAGTATCGATACTTGGATCAAACGGCATATTTGGTAGGTAGTCCGGTACAAGGCACTTGGCAGCGTCTACGCCGCCCGTAGAGGCTATAAGACTCGCCGTCTGAGGCATAGAGAGGCTCGAACCACCACAATCGATAATACCCCCATTGTCTACCATGTTCTGATGCAATCCGTCTAAAATTGCTGCGACATGAGCCATTCGCTCTGTATCTCTTGCTTGCTTAAACTGTCTTGAGGGGTTTATCGATGAGATAGTGATTGTTGCCAAAATCGCAATAATACCTATAACAACAAGAATCTCGATAAGCGTAAACCCGTGTTGAGATCTCGCCCCCCAAAACCTTTTTTGTTTTTTTATATTCATGTAGTGAGAATACAAAAAAGCACATTAACTTTTCATAAATTTATTCAGTCACTGACAAAAAAGAATGTTTGAATTTCTTTTAACGCAAACACATCACTGTACAAAAAAAGATACCCCGAATGTTCAACGCCGAGCACATCATGTGTCGTCAGATGTACAATCCGGTATCTCGCGTATAACGTATTTGAGGGATATGTATTCCCTATTTTGCTATATAGGTTGGCGGGATAGTAATTCAAAATGTCTTGAAGCGACACATCTTGAACCCCCTCAAAAACACACTTAATTGATCCCTCCTCAAAATACACATATCCATTTTCTACCCCATCATCCGCATAAAAATCTGCTGCCAATTTCCTCATGAACAACTCCTTGCAAGAAAATAAATTTGCACGGGCACTTGTGAGGCGACTTTTTTCTCTTGAAATCTCAATGAGCGGATTCATGTAGATTGATAGCGCAGCAAGCAAAAGAGCACTTGAAGTAGCAACAGTCGTTATAAACAGAATAAGGATAAAACCCCTCCTTTTATCCTGTCGTCCTCGGTTATTTTTCAGATAAAAACGCAAAACGTCTCAGTATCACACAATTCGTATGAAAAAATTATGAAAAGATTTTTGTCAAAATATGTTTGATTTTGTCTTTTTTCCAATAGATACACGCTCCCACTACAAGACAGAAAGTAAGGAATAATCCAACATTCGAAATAATATCGTCGATATATCTAAAGTGTGTACCGAAGAAATATCCAAGAGACGTGTACAAAGTTGCCCAGAGGAATGCACTTAGAATGTTCCATCCAAGGAATCTTCTCCACGACATACCAACGCTTCCTGCAACAAGAGGTACAATCGGTCTTACAACACCGACAAACCTACCGAAGAATACGCTCTTTCCTCCATGCCTCGCAAAAAAAGCTTTTCCCGCTTCAAGATGTCCGAGTTTTAAGATCTTATTATGCTCTTTAAAAAAACGCTTACCATACTTTCCGAGTAGATATGCGGCAATGTCCCCCGCAACACCTCCTAGTGTTATAAAGAGAATGTAAATACCCAAGTGGCCATATCCTTGCCCTGCCATATATCCAAAAAACAAAAGAAACAAAGTGCCTGGAGTAAAGGTACCAATAACAGGAGTTGATTCAATAATCGTACTCAAAAAAACAATCGCATACACCCAATGACCATGCGAAGCAATCGACGGAAGCGATTGCAAAAGCCATTCGGTAATTTGTTCCATACAATGATAATACTACTCGATAGATCGAGGATCAAATATTGAAGGTTCGACTTTTTTGCCCGCAATAATAAAAGAAATCCTTTCTGCGCCATAAATTGCAGGCAAGATTCCTACGCCGTTACAGCCAAGATTGTAAAGTAAGTTTCGGTTTTTTGGCTCTTCTCCGACAAGCCTCACTCCGTTCGATGTGTACCCAAGAAGTCCATGCCAAAAGAATCTATATTGAATATCTTTATCTTTCGAATGAATAAAAGTTTTTTTCAAGAAGTCGTGGATATTCTTCTTTATTGCATCATCGTACTCGCCTTCTCGTGAATATGTTTTGGTATCGTGTATCAACACCTCCGGCCCGCCAAGACATATAAGATTGTGTTTTTGATTCTGCTCCATCTCGTATGGCCGTCGAGTAAGATAGAAATACGGAGGCTCATGATATGTATCTTTCGCATGTCCAAGTCCGATCTGAGTTTTGTCGTAGTACGCAAGAGCTGTCGGCGGATGCTTTAGCTCTTCGAGATATCCTGCCATATAGCCAACAGATCCTTTAACTCTATGATGAAATTCTTTATCGATCTCTTTTCCTGAATTATTCTTGATTACAAATCTTTCAAAACCATTTGTACAAAGCACAACCTTGCTTGCAGTTACCGAATACAGTTCGTGATTGAGAACAACATGATCTTTCTCAAGAACTATATCCTTGATATGTGTGTGTTCGAAAATAGTAAATCTTCCCCGATATGAAGAAAGCATATAACCCACCATCTCCTCGATAAGCAACGCTCCATTAACACAACCCTTTCTTCCGGCTTGCGCAGCAATGTATTCGCCATCATGAGTCTCGAGTAGAGAAAGAATGTCTTCTTGCGGAATGATCGTGTATAGGTCTTTGTATTGGAGAGGAATCTTTTGATGATCTGCTTCTTTTGCAACATAGATCTGATATGGCATTACTCCTCCCTCTACTCTAAGAGCATTATTCTTTAGCTCTTCTATAACTTTATCTATCGATGCGTAGCCCGCGTATCCAATAAATGAAGACATCGGTGTTTCCAGTCGAGCGTCTCGGTAGATTTCTTCAAGTAAAAGCCAGGCGCTTTTGATCCCTTCTTCAGCTTGCACACTTTTTTCTATTCCAAACTCCTCAACAAGCGACGAAAATGGTCTCTCAAACTCTGCAACAAGTTGACCTGCGTTGTGACCTGTCGCTCCGTGTGCGACCATACCCCCCTCAATAAGAGTTACCTGCTTGTCTGTGTTCTTGAGAAGAAAATACGCCGTTGAAACACCGGCAATACCCGCACCGATAACTGCGATGTCTGTTTTTACATCATTAACAATACTATCTATTGGTCTTGTTCGTTTTAGTTGATAAAGCCAAGGTGATTGAAGTGTCATATGTAATAAATTATACACGAACTATGCACGAATTCCGAGATAGTGTTTCCTCATACTTGTATCAAAATGCTCGATTGCATATCGAAGTGTTGTTCGGGGCATTTTTGTAACATTTTTCTTGAGGAAACCGACTAATCTTTCGCGCGACTTTACACCTACCTCTCGAAGCATCCATCCGACAGCTTTATGTATCAAATCTTCTTTATCACTAAGTAATTTAGTTGCAATATAAAGTGGGACATCAAACGACTCTTTCTTTATATGGTAATGACAGGCAACCATAGCAGCTCTCCTCTTCCAAAGAGACGTTGATCCCGCCAGTTCGTGAAGAAATTCTTTTCCTTTATTTGGTAAAAATGTAAAACAGTACGCTCCGAGAATATCTCGAGCGGATGCATCGACGAGGTCCCAATTATTTATGTATGTAAAAGACGAAACATAAATATTAAAAAAATGTTTGAGACAAAGCTCATCTTCCGCCTTGAATGCTTTGCCAAATCTCGCCACCAAAATCATAAGTGCTACAAGACGATATTCATGAACATCGCTTTTGAGAAGCTTTTTTATTTCAGCTTCACTTATAGTATATGCGTATTTAAGGGCTATTTTTCTCTGCTCAGGAACTGTAACTCCGATAAACACGTCTCCCTCTCCGTATTCACCCTTCCCTGTTTTAAAGTATTTTGCAGACCCGTCTCTTCGTGTCTTACTCGATTTATTGTTCAGATCCTGCACTATTTCTTCGTATGCACTTGTGATTCGTTGTTTTATCATTTCGTTTTTCGGCAATAAACAAACTACTTCAATCGCTCTCTTACATATTGAATTTTAACGACTTGGTCATTAAGCCCGTTTGCTTCAGCAAGCGATGTTGCATCATCAAGAAGATTAAGCGCATGATCAAGATTCCCGATTGCAGCTTCACACTCAGCGAGTGACCTAAGTACACGAACTTTTACTTTTGGTTCAAAACCTCCTCCTTTAACTTCATCCATAAGTATCTTTGCATCATCTTGGCGATTGAGCGCAATAAGTGATTTTACTTTTCCAATTGTAAGAAGGGCTTTTTGTCCTGAAGAAAGATCTGCGATAGACAATGCTTTATCAACTATTTTGAGAGCATCTTCATCCTTCTTCTTTTTTCGAAGGATTGACGCGTACACATCCAGATCAGATGCAGAAAAAGAGTCTCCAAACTCTTCATATGCTTTCGTAGAGTATGTATATGCTTGCTCGAGATGCTGTTCTCTTTTTGGAGCATCGCACGACTCGTCGTTTCCTGACGCTCCATAGTGTGTACTTGCAAGAAGCATGTACGCGTCCTTATCGTCGCCAAGTATTTTTTTCACCAAAGAGAGCATGTGAGAAAGAGATACAGATCCTCCTTCCTTCTCCCACCTACCAGACCATGAAAGCTTATCAATATCCGCAGCAAGAAGTGCCGCAAGCTCATCAAGGTTCGTTTTTTGTTCTGCATTCATAGGTGAAGTATACCAAATGGTTTTCTAGAAAATACTTGACGCTTGGCATGGCGCGTTTCTCAAAATCTTAAAAAATCGTTTATCTTGAACGCTATTTTTGATATCATTTGTCTACATATGGAAAAAACCAAACACCTACCACAAAGGACCCTTCTCAATATCAGTATCATATCTTTTATCCTTTTTGTTGGACTCGGTATGTGGGCGAATAACACAATTCTTGGAGAGTCCTACCCCTCTCAGAACTTACAACTTAACCATGTGCAAAATTTTGATTATAAGATTGCAGAATCAATTAACGCGAACAGAACTCCCGCGCTTACATATTTCCTATCAGTAATGACACATCTCGGGGATACAAAAGCAGGTTCACAAATCAGCATTAGCATACTTATTCTTCTCGCAATCTTTGCTCACAGAAAATATCTTACTGTCTTTGCTCTCAACCTTGGCCTCCTTGCTGGAAGTACTGTTCTATTTAAAAACATATTTGCCCGACCTCGCCCAGGAATGCTTGAGAACGACACACTTCCTCGCATGCTCATCGATGTTGGAGGGATGAGTTACCCGAGTGGTCACGCAGCATTCGCAACAATTCTATTTATTTTTTTCGCGTGGCTTATGATTCACACACTAAAGCACAGAACAGGACGAATAATTGCAATATCACTTGCAGGCTTCGTGGCGGCGATGATTTGCTATAGTCGAGTATACCTTGGCGTTCACTTTGCATCGGATGTTGTAGGAGGAATTCTCCTTGCTATAACACTTAGCTCGCTTAGTCTTTTTATTATTAGAAAATTCGTAACAAAGCAAAGCTAAAGGCGCGCGTTTTCACACGCGCCCGCTTGAGTGTATTTGTTGTTTAGATCAAATTATTTATACCACTCTTTCTGCCACGCCTCCATTTGAGATATTTCTTTTTGTTGATCGGCAATTATCTTTGTCGCAAGATCTTTGAGTTCCTGTTTCTGTGTTGTTTTGAGTATTGCTTCAGACATATATACCGCACCCTGATGATGCATAATCATGCCTGTAAGAAACGCCTTATCGAAATCTACCTTACCGTCAGCACCCATCATCATGCCCGGAGTCATACTCGCCATTCCCATTTTGTCTCCATTCATCATACCAGGCTTTCCATACATCATATGACCGCCTCGATCATCTCGCATCTTCATTTTACCGTGATATCTTCCCCCCTTATCGAAGCAAGAACCCAAAATGAGTCCGAGAACTAGTGATGCAAGAGCAACGATAATTATTTTCTTATTTGTTTTGATGAATTGCATATTTTAGTTTTATTTAATACCGGATCATTATACACCTATTAGTTCCAAGACCCGAGGATAAGACCAAATGCAATGAATAAGACGAGATTGTATCCAGTCATGATCCAGAATTTTGCCCATGACTTTTTTACATCTTCACCACTCCAAAGTGCACCGCCTGCAATTGTTGGCATGATAAACGCAGCCCAAATCCAAAGTGCATTTGAAACCCCTGACATATCAGCTTGCGCGCCTTTGATGTAAAACGCTAAGATATAGACCTGAAAAAGAACAAGTAGAAACTGTGTTAAATAAAACTTCCACATCCCCTTACTCATTTCTTTCATTTGCTCTGGTGAAAGATTGTCACATCCAATCAACTGTGCCCATTTTTTACCAAAAAGTGGTCCGTACCAAATCATACCAATAACCATTGCAACAACTGCACATGCAAGCACCGCCCAAAGATTAATTATCATATTTAAGATTAATTATTTATAAAGTACACAATAATTTTAGCATCAAATACGGAGATTTGTTTTTCTCCATACACCGTTGACAGTCTACTTTTTGTGAAGCACTATATCAATCGGTTCCCCAAGATTTTGAAGTCTCTGGGGCGGGCCGTTTATCTTTCTCATTAAAAAGTTTTTATAACTCTTATATCTCAAACGTCATAAGTTCGTTCGCAACCTTTTCAACCAGCTTATGAGTAATATCTCCAGGTTTCAATGATGAGTTTACAAATATCTTCTCCTCAATCTGATTCAATGCCTGCACGCATGATTCAAAAGATTCTTCCGACATCTTCTTATCTTCCCTGTTCATATATCTTTTTCTTCCATCATCTTGTCGTTCTTTGAGTGAAAGAATTCCATGTGGTCCGACTCGTTGATCTGCATAGCAACAAATCATCCTTTCAAGCGAACCGCTTTCAAGAGCTTTAGCTGCTCGCGTAAACCCTATTGTGCCTATCCAACTTATTTCCTCAGGAAAAAGTCCTATCTCCTCGCAGATCTGCTCAGTAGCAACATGCTCATCATTGCCATATCTTTTTACAAAATCTTTTTTAACACCTTCCCAATATTCAAGACCTTCAGGCTTCGTAAACTCTGGAAAATAGTCAAGATGAAACTTAATAATATTTCCCATATCATGAAGTAAGCACGTCTCGACGACCTTATCTTTCGCAATGTCGACACTAAGTGAATCACAAATAATCTTCGCGGTAGCAGCAACACGGAGCTGATGCTGCTGGAGATTAGGCATTATTTTATATGAGGCATATAGATCAGAAATCTTCATATATGAATGTTTATCGATTATAACCCCTTTTTACCAGGCTATGCTAGGATGTCTCTATAACATACATATATGGCAAAAGCCCCTATAAGACCAACCAAACGCCACCCGGATATCTACGAGTCACAGACTTGGGATGTTGTTGTAATTGGGGGCGGCCCCGCTGGAATGATGGCTGCAGGGCGTGCCGCAGAACGAGGTGCAAAAGTACTACTCATAGAGAAGAACGATTCTCTCGGCAGAAAACTTCTCATCACCGGAGGCGGACGATGTAACGTCACAAACTCGCAATTCGACAATCGCAAACTTCTCGAGAAATTCAAAGATGCAGGAAAATTCCTCTTCTCAGCTTTCTCGCAGTGGAGCGTCAAAGAAACACTTGATTTCTTCCACTCTCGAGACATGGCAACAAAAGTCGAAAACGAACTTCGAACGTTTCCTGTTTCAAATACAGCTCAGTCAGTTCTTAATGTTCTTGTTGATTACATCAAGAAACACAACGTAACAATTCTTTCAAATGCAGAAGTTGTTGATCTTATTCCGGCCCCCGCAGACAAAAGCGATTCAAACAGAACAATTACCGGTGTCCGACTCAAAACAAACAAAGCAATTAAAGGGCGATCTATCATCCTCGCAACAGGAGGTATCTCTCGCCCAGAAACTGGCTCAACCGGTGATGGATATAAATGGCTCAAACGAATTGGTCATAAAGTCGTTGATCCCGAAGCTTCACTTGTTCCCATCGCACTCAAAGATACATGGATTCCAAAACTTGCAGGTAAATCACTAAGTGACATCAAGGTTACTATTTTCCAGAATGGAGTAAAACAAGACTCAAAGAAAGGAAAAATTCTCTTCACACATGTTGGCATTAGCGGTCCAACAGTTCTCAATATGAGTAAAGATGTAGGTGAACTACTCAAATATGGAACAGTTACTCTTGCGCTCGACCTTCTTCCAAAACTTGATCACGGAACACTCAACAGTAAGCTACAAGAGCTTTTTAAAAAGAATGATAAAAAACAATTCAAGAATGCACTTGATATTCTTCCCTCTACAATTGCACCGATCATCGTTGAACTTTCAGGAATCAATCCAGATGCTCAATGCAACAAGATCACAAGAGAGCAGCGAATTGCACTTATCGAACTAATCAAAAATGTTCCACTTAATGTAAGTAAACTTCTCGGCACAGACAAAGCAGTGATCACGAGCGGAGGTGTTGTTCTCGAGGAAGTAGATTTCAAAACAATGCGATCACGACTCTACCCAAACCTGTATCTCATCGGCGATATTCTCAATATTGATCGACCATCTGGCGGATACAGTCTCCAGCTTTGTTGGACAACAGGACACGTTGCGGGTAACTCAATCGAAATAGAAAAATAAAACAGACTGGATTACCCAGTCTGTTTTATTATAAATATCACTTTTCTCGAAAACTATTTCTTCTTCTTTTTAGCAGCAAGCTTTGTGTGCTTTGCAGCAAGTCGTTTCTTAGTCTTTTTTGATCGTGATGTTCTTGGTTTAATATCTTGTGATGCTCGTTTTGCCATGCCTGATATTATACATTCTTTTCCGGTGATTAAAAGTACTTTTTCCGCACGAGACAACTTTTTAAGAGCCGCTTCCCTGCTCCGAGATTCCCCAAGCGTTTTGAGAGTTTCAAAATATTTAAGTGCGACAGGTCGACGAATTTTTGTATAATGTGCACCAGTTTTAAGATTGTTGTGCGCATGAAGACGTCTCTCTAAGTTGTTTGTAGACCCGATATACAACGTATCGTCAGCACAAAGTAAGATATAGACGAAATGTTTTGAAACAGATTGGACCTTCCTTTTTATCATAGACAAATTATATCAAACAAAAGAGAGCCTTTCGGCTCTCTTTTGTAACTCGCTTATATTGAGTCTTATAATCTCAGAAGAGATTACTTCATTTTCTGGTATGCCCGAACTTCTTCCTTATCTGTAAGGAGGATGAGCATATCAGCTTCGATTTCTCCTACTGTATAGATAACAGTCTGAGCACCAGCGCCGATTGTCTTGATCTGGATATATACAACATTTTCCTGAGCTGTGAATCCTTTTGGAGCATTAGCTTTTGTGAATAGTGTGTACTTACCTGACATTACTGTCTGACCAGCTGAACTTGTCTCAGTTGCAGTTCCTGCAGCTGTAAATTCAATTGATGAAGTTACACCATCAAGACCCTGCCATTTTCCTGTAAGACTCTTCTTTACGATAGCTGAAGGATCCTGCTTCGCATTTGGATCTCCGAAATCAACTGCTACCTGACCTTCTGCAACTACTTGAGCACATGCAACTTTCTTTTTTGTTGCCTTGTCAGTTACTGTTGATTTTTCACCCATGAATGCATATGTGAATCCAGGACCATCAAATGTGAATCCAGGACCTACGTATGAAAGTGTTCGAGCAAGCGCTCCATCCACCTTGATTGCAACTTCGTCTTCAGTTGGGAATTCAGCTGTGAACTTTGTTCCATCAACACATTCGAATGATGCTGTGAGGATTGAAGGGGCTGGCTTAACATCTACCTTGTTATCTCCACCAGGGAGGATACTTGAAAGGCCTCCTTCTGATCCACCTTTGACTGCAAAGATGCCGATGATCACAAGGACAATGACAATCACGATAATAACGATTTTTTTCATGTCTTTGGTTATTTTTTTAATGTTGAATTATAAGCAAATTTGATATTGCCCTAGTATTAAAGCATGCCGCAGATGCATTTCCAAGTCCACTATAGAGGGCGGTCTTTTATACCCAAACCATAGCCAGCGAGGCAAAATAATGGGTGAAATATGTATGTGATTATAAGGGCAAAACAAGCGACAGGAAGAGATATCATTCCTAAGGCCATAAAAACAATAGAACTCATAATCATATAATCTCCGTGATCCACACCAACAAGATATGTGCCCCGAGCCATCTTGAGGCGCCGTTTTACAAAACTCCCCGCCAAATCTCCGAACATGACACAGACAGCTTTGAGTAATAACACTCCAAAAGAGTCGACGCCAAATAGAAAAAGAGTAAACGGTATTAATATTACAAAAAACAAACACAGCGTTCCCTGGGCCGGCCCAAACAATCTCATACCATCCCGAAGGACAACTCCTCCATCCATAGGAAAGTTAATACGCTCTAATTGAGGAAATCTTTTTCTAATTGGAACAAGGAATTGGAATGAAAGATTTACAAGCCAGCACGGCCAAGCAAAGTGTATTGCGGCAAAAAATAAAGTATATGCATCCATACTATTGAATAGCCTCAATATGTGACACAATAAATGTTTGGTAGCCCTGCTCTTTAAAAACTTTCTCAATCACATCAAGCTCTCGAGTCAAACACTTGCTCAAAGAAGCAGTTACTTTGTACTTTGAAAGATCATTCTCTTCCCGATCGGCATAAGGCTCAATATTCTTGATTGAAAAATATGTATTCTGTTTACCCAAAAAGTTCTGAGTAACTAATTCAGGCTCATCACGGCCAACCGAAATATCAAAAGTAATTCCATGCTGTTCGCCAAACAATCCACAAGTCTGTCCAGATATTGCCACTGACCTAAAGTTTGCAGGTACCCTAGTTGCTTCGATAATACTTCTTACCTTTATATCCTCTCTGATATTTCCACGATAAAATCTAAAATCTAAAATCTGAGAACGAAGCTCAAGTCCAGCAACATCCACAGGAAAAGCAGAGTACACCATAACCATACTCCCCTTATTTACTATTGTTTCAGCATATTGAAGATCATCAATTCCTCGTTCTGTAGCAATATACATTCCCGAGATAAATACAAGTAAAAACAGAGTATTGTACAACTTGGTTTTATTCTCGACCTGAATATACAAAAGACATGCAAACAACGTACATGCACCGATGAGGTGCGGTATAGAAAACGGAGTTTGTACAACATTTTCTCTATACACAAGAATTATTTCCAAGGCAATCAACAAAATCGCCGTAAATGTAAGGAACCCGAAAACAAAATGATGTTTTGTTTTTTTCTCATAAGACAAAAGTAGATACATACTGAGCAGTGCAGGAATAGTCTCAATATTAAAAAGCCCTCCATCAATAGTATTCTTGAGTATTGAGAATGCGAAAATTGCGTATGCAACCGCGAACCAAACGCCTTTATTTTGATGGGTGTGGCGTACTTTTTTCCAAAACAATCCGAGCGATGACACGATTGCAGCAAAAAGAATAATGATTGCAAATACAAAGAAATAGTTAGGATACAATCCAGTAAACGCATTTCCTATATCTACCCCAACAACTTGCTCTTGTACGAATGGAGTGAGAAGTAACGCCATCGCGCCCTTCATAGTATGTATATGGTACATACTTGTGGCAGAAACATCGTTATTGTTATAAACCACGACCCTATCCATAAGTCCTGTATGTAAATCGTTAACAAGCACGACCTGAGCAGCAACCCCCATCGCAAACAATACCGATATGGATACAAAAAACACTTTCTGCAAAACCTTTTCTGAAGTAAACGAACCCGCTTTCAGTTTCAGTCGACGGCAGATAAAAAGAATAAGGATGGTGGAAAAATAAACAAGAAAAAGATAGACCTTAACTTCACTCCGACCTCCTGCAAATATGTTTACGAATATATGCAAAAATTCCATATTAGTAAGATCCGAATGGATTAGGGTTTATAAATCCAAACTTTCCAGCCTGAGCCTCAAATCTATTCGCATAAATCGCATAATCAGTCGACTTCACGGTACATACCGGCTCGGCTCTGTTACACATATCCTGGAGATAGCCAGGGGCATAATAGACATATCGATATGGTAATGGGTCTGACGAAATATTCCTCATACCAATTGGATCTCGAGGAAGTTTTTTGATGTATGGCTCGAGCGCACTTCCAAATGATTGCCACCCAGCTACTGCCGCACCGTTTGTGTCGTCGCTATACACGAGACATGCATTCGAAGGATTGTCTGGTCCGCAGTTACTCAAGTATGGAACGTGGCCGTTTGCTGTAGAGTAGAGCTCAATAGCGTTCTGAATTTGTTTTACGTCGTTATATCTTATTGCGTCTCGAGCGCGCTTTCTCGCGTTACTGAGCGCCGCCATACTGATACTTGATAGAAGTGAGATTATTGAAATAACCACGAGCAACTCCACGAGTGTAAAACCTTTTGTCTTGTCTTTCTTATGTGAGATTAGAGAAAAAAGATTCATCAGGGTCAGTCATTATACAAGATACATAAAAACGAATATTGATAGTCCGAAGAAAATAATCGCGAGCGCAATCGCAACAACATTAGCAGAGCTTTCGTCCTTCGCTATACCAATCTTTTGCAAGAAGCGCAGTATCGGCCCGGAGTCTTTCTTCTGCTCAACAAACTGTCTCATTCGTGGCATCAGACTTTTATCTTCATCAAATTGGAGGTCTGTCATATTTCAATTATAGCTGATTTTCCCGCAAAAGAAATTGAACAGATTTTTACTATTCTTGTGGAATATTTGAAGGATCCGGGACGTATTTGTAGTCAGTTTTAAACAGATGTTGGGCTATGTGGAAGATGGTAAATGTAATAAAGTACGCAGCAAAAACATCAATTGTATAGTGAAGATGCCCAAGAAGTACTACGATTGCAAAAAGTACCGACCAGCCAAGATAGACCGCTCGCACGTTGCGATGCTGCCAATATATAAGAGCCATCAAAAAAGGAAGGCCTGTATGTCCTGAAAAGAAGAGATCCCCACCAAACGTAAAGAAATTATGAAGACCTTCGTAATCAAAAGTTATTTGTGATGGAAAAGGACCAATATGTGTAAGGCTTATAAAAAGTGAGCGGATGAGCACAAAGAGCGCAATAGCTTTTCCGATAAACGGCGCTTTTTTCGGATCAAGGATACAACAAACAACAATAAATACTGCGAGCATAAACCCCCCAGACAGGAATATCCAATCAACATCAAACACTGGAATATTACTTAATACAATGTCTTCTACTGGATTGCTTGCCTTGAGAGTTGCATACGTGCCTGCGAAAAAGTTTATTACAAGGCTCAAAAAAAGCATTACAACAGCAGACAAAAGAGAAATAATAAATGACTTTTGTCGACAATGTGTTTTGTATGTTTCGATTAAACCTTTCATATTAATAATTTATATTTCAAACATCGTACCTTATTATCGAGACACCTTCCATTCTTTGCTCACCGGTTTCTTTCGGATGATATTTGAAAGACTATTCACAATATAAAGCCACCAAAGATGCCCCCACCCAATATTGTGTGCGCGTCTCGATGTGTGCATCACAGTAAGTGTAGGTTCGAGACGAGTTTCAGCGCTTTTTGATAGCCGATAAAAAATCTCTGCGTCTTCCCCAAACGGGAGCGTGCCGTATCCTCCGCAGTTCATAAACGCCTCACGTCGATACATCTGAAACTCTCCTGAAGACGATCCCATCTTAAGGACATTGTTTGCAAACTGATGAAACCGACTAATGAACGCCCAAGAGGCCTTATCCATAAAGGTCTCATGATCTGGCAGGGTTTTGAGAATTGCAGTCATCGCAACCATCTTTGGTCGTTCTTCGAATACTTTTACAGCTTTTAGGAAAAAGTCGTTTATATTTGGGATAAACACATCACCATCTAGAAACACCAAGTAATCACCCGTTGCAACCGCAGCACCCGCATTTCGTCCGAGTCCAATAGTTTGTCGTGTTTTTCCGTCATGAACTACGACTTTGTCTGCGTATTTTTGCGCGATCTCAACTGTCTTATCCTTGCTTAGTCCGTCAGAGACAATGATTTCATAGTCGATTGCAGTAAATTCCTTGAGAGCAAGGAGCATGCGTTCAATAATCTTTTCCTCATTCAATGTCGGAATAATAATTGAAATTTTAGTCATACTTTTTATCTTATTTTAATTTTATTATTTTACCAAATCTTTCTCGGTATCACCCGCCCCTCCCACCTCTCTCAGACTAGTAGTTGAATACTCCACCTCATTCTTAGCCTCTCTCTTGAGGAGTTTTGTTGTGTATTTTGCAAAAAGTATATATATAAGTACGGTAACGGCAAGAAGGCTTGTGATAATAATTCCCGGGTACTCGACGTAGTCCTGCGCAACTTCGTAAGATGCTCCGAGATAATATCCAACAAACATAAAAGCACCGATCTGGAGCATTCCAACCGGCACGCTGATAAATAAGAATCTTCGAATTGGTAGCTTTGCTATACCCGAAGTCACAATTATTGCTGGTGCTATCCCATATGCCAACTTACCAAAGAACATGGTTTTTTTGGCGTGATTGTGCCACATGTTTTCGAGCACGCTCAAATTACGCTGCACCCACTTTGATTGTGCAAAAAACTTATATTTAGCAACCCCGCCATGTCCGTATCTGCCAAGAAAATAGTAGAAGAAATCGAGCACAATATCTGCTGCGAGCATGATGGCAAAAGAGACAAAGAGATTCATGTGCCCTTCGTGTATAAGATATCCGAGAATCAGCGCAACAAACGGGCCCTGTATGACAGCCAAAGGAAGAATAATGTAGTACTTATATGTGAGTATCAGTGCAAGTGCTCCAGACATGATTGGTCTAATGATGTAGCCCTAGTTCTGTTCCCCTCTCAAAATTGAGTTAGCTTTTTTGATTGATGCACCACCAAATTTACCAGTTCCCTTTGTGAGTTTTGAAGGAGTCAAAATATCTTTCTTATAGAACTCTTGGAACTTGATTACGGCAGATTTTGTTGCGATACCGAAGTTTGTATTTTCTTTACCCTTTGATCCAACACCAGTTTTTGCAACAGTGAATCCTTGATTATTGAGGAATTGCTGGAGCTTTTTTACATCATCACCCTTTGAACCAACCTGTAACACCTTAGTGAACTGGAATACATTTGTATTTCCAACACCCTGAAGTTCGAGCTGACCATTACTGTTTGCTGTTTCGCCTCGAGCGGAAGCGAGCTGTTGTAAGAGTTTGTATGTTGTAGAACTCTTGAAATTCGGGTCATATGAACTGAATGCAGTCGCTCCTCCGGATGACACACTTGATGAAGATCCACTTCGTGCAGTTCCGAATATTGCAAAATCAGAGAATTGAGTTGTTGTACATGTCACTGTTTTGTTTGATGTATTAGTTGAACATCCTGAAAGTTCGTACCAATTTGATCCATCATATCGATAGATAGAGAGAGTAGATTCATCAACACTTGTTACATCACCTGCAGAGTACGAGAGGGTCACAGTGATTGGAGAGCTAAATGATTCAAGCTTACTTGTAAGATCAACATATGCTGAGAGGTTGAATACTCTTGAACCGACAAGAGTTTCTCCGCTTGGTTTTGCAACACCAGCAAAGAATGTAGTTGAATCAAGATCCTTGGCCTGGAAAACAGCTGATGACGTCGTACCAGTAAATCCTGCAGGAATAACAGCAGTAATTGTTCCGTTATTTCCAGAAAGAGTGAGGGTTGCGCCTGAGGCAACAGTCACAATACTTTCTGTTGTGGTTGCTGCATCTGAACTCTGACTACAACCTGCGTCTGTTACGAAACTAGCCACAGAACTACTTGCAACTGTAAGACTTGCATCACGTGAGTAAACTCGATAGTGATATGTCGTACACGGAAGAAGTCCGCTGAGATTCACTGTATGACTTGTTACTCGTGGTGAAGTATCTGCTTCAGATGTTGTAGCTGTAAGACTTGAAGAAGCGAGTCCATAAGCAACATAAGATGAACCCGCCTGAGGGGTTGTCCATGTAATTGTTGCTGCTGTACCTGACGTCGGTGTAGCAACTGGATTTGCGACACCAAACAATGCTTGTGTTGTAAATGTGTTGTTTGAAGAATTCGCCTGGTTGTTACTCTGGTCATATCCAATCACACGGTAGTTGTATGTTGTTGCGGGTGTAAGTCCCGTGATTGTGACTGAGTGAGATGTACTACTCGCTGTAGACAATGTTGTCGATGCAGAATAACTTGTTGTAAGACCGTATTCCACCTGTCTTCTTGCGAGCTCGTTTGTATCCCATGTAATTGTTACTGATGATGTTGAGACGGATGTGCTCGTTATATTACTAAATTGAGGAGCTGAAACGTCACTTGTAGTAAATGTCTGGTTAGATGAATTTGTTCGATTACCAATCGCGTCAATCGAAACCACTCGGTAGTGATAAACAGTTGCTTCGGTAAGTCCAGAAATTGTAAACGAATGTGAAGTTGAGGCTGTAGAATTATAAGAACTTGAAGCTGTATATGTTGATGAAAGTCCGTACTCAACAAACGATGTTGCGGCTTCATTTGTTGTCCATGTAATTGTTGCGCTTGTGCCCGCAGTGCCGTTCGCAGTGATTGATGATTGTGTCGGACCGCTATTGTCAACCGTAACGGAAACAGATGATGTTGCTTGATTGCCACTTGAATCTCTCGCTACAGCTCGAAGCGTATGGGCTCCGTCTGCAACTGAAGTAGTATCAAAACTCAGACTATACGGTGCTGTCGTATCTTCGGATCCAATAAGAGTTGTGCCTACATAGAACTTAACACCGACCACTCCAATATTGTCTGATGCAGACGCGGTAATTGTTGTTGTTGTTGCAATTACAGCTCCATTTGCTGGAGACGTGAGTGTCGAAGAAGGCGCAACGGCATCATTACTAATTGTAAATGATCGCGCTGTCGAGCTTGATACAGCATTGTTTGTATCTGTAAATTGAGATCTAAGGACATAATTTCCATCAGCAAGCCCAGAGAAAGTGGCTCGTGATGCAAATGTTGTTGATCGATATCGAGAATAGTTATCAGCTTCACCGATAACATAGAGATAATCTCCCGTCGCATCAAATGTAAGACCTTCTGGCTGTGTTACCTGAAGTGTGTTGAGATAGTCTCCGGTATCATTTGTTGTATTTGAATCACCATCACTATCTACAAATGCACACGTTGATGTACTTGTCACGTTTACCGGAATTACTCGATCACTTTCGTGCGAAAGTACATAGAGGACATTGTTGTTATACGCGAGATCAGAAAAGTCTGTGGCAATAGAACTAAAGTTAAGATTCGTACAGATTTGTGTTGCTACAAGATTTCTGTTTGCTCCGTTCATTTTTACTTCATACAATCGCCCTGGAGTTGAAGCGAGACTTACTTTTTCAGTAGCAAGATAAAACACGTCTTTCTCTGGGTTATAGGCAATACCCTCCAGACCAAGGTTGCTGTCGTGTGCAATACCGAGGTTGTAAAAATCACTGTAGTTGGCAGTTGTTCCACTTGATGAATGAATTCTCATTCGGAACATCGTACTACTTGCAAGGTTATTTTCTGTAGAAAGCATAAATACATGGTCGTATCCTCCTGCAGTTGTTGATGCGGTAGACGAGAGAAGTGTAATACCTTCATTGTCTCCACAGCCCGTACATGTGATTGTTCTTACAAGATTTCCTTCAAGGTCTACTTCATCAATTGTCGAATCAGATCCAGCAGACACGTTGTGCGGAATAAAGATTGTGTTTGTTGTTGGTACGTAAGCAGCACCAGATGAGTTGGCGGTAAGTGAAAGATTTCGAGCAGCAACTTGGTTTACATAGTGGGTAAGATTGTAATCACCGTATCGTGTTGTGGTAGATACTGCACTCACAAGCGAACCACCAGCAGTCTCAAGTCGAATGACTTGTGTTGTTGTTGCTGTGTAGTTAGCAGGGGTTACCGATGCGTATGCAGTGATAGAATTTCCAGAAACAGTAGATCCATCAGCAGGTGTTGGGCTAATCCACTCGAGTTTATAATTTGGAGTTGTTGTTGCAGGGCTACTTGGTGATGAAGTTCCACTCACACCAACTGCTGATACACGGAAGTTGTATTGCAACCCATTCGTCAGTCCTGTTACGGTTGTTGAAGTTGCAGTAGAGACACCATCGTTGAATAACGTATATGTTGAGTCAGTAGAAAGTTTGTACTCAACTGCATAATCACTTGGAGTTGATGTACTTGTTGGTGCGGTCCATGTGAGATATACCTTGTTCTCATAGCCTGTTGCCGCGAGAGATGTTGGTACACCAGGAATATCGAGATATGCAGCAGCCTCTGCAATTTCAGTTGGAGTGAGGGCTCTGTTCCATACAGCCACTTCATCTAAGAATCCTCCAAGTCCTTGGTTAGCAGGAGTTGTATTGTTTTCCCAAATATTACCGACATATAAAGGACCCGGAAGTGTAAAGCTTGTGTATGTAGATGACGCTGAGAGCGTGCCGTTTACATAAAACAAAGCACGCGTAGAGCTTGCAACCATTGCAACATGATATCTCTGTCCGTATGTCACTGTTGTATTACTAATTGCTGCGGCCTGTCCTTGTACTCGAATCACAAATTTGTTTGGTCCAGCAGAACCGCATCTCATATAAAATCGCGAAGCAGCAGGAGTCGCACTCACTCCGAATACATGCTTGTCGACTGTTGCACAAGAAGTTGAAGCAATTACCCACATCGAGATTGTAAAAGGTTGTGTTGTAGGGTTTGTACCACTTCCGAACTTTGTGCTGATAAAATCACCGTTGTCATCAAACGCCGCAGCATAACTTCCCGCCAAAGAAGATGTAGCGAGTAACGAGGCATTACCAGAGAAAGATGTATCGTACGTAGATCCTCCGGTACCGAGATTGGTAACGGCGGTTGTACTTGCGTTTTCGAACGTATATCGAATCAACTCATCACCAAACGGATAAGCAGCGTCCGCGATCTGCGGCAAAACAGACAATATAAACAAGCCTGGAATTAATACTCGCAAGATTTTTTTCATACCTTCATATCATATCATCTGCGCGAGCAAGTTTATCCACAAATATTCACAACTTTGTACTTTTTACGCTTTTTTAAATTAATGGACTTTTTATAGAAAGTATGGTATTATTTTTTACGGAAAAGTTAGTTTTGCATAAGCAAATTACGCTGAATTTTTATACCAAACCTTGATTCAGCTTAACTTGCTTATGCAAACAAACACACCAAATATACAGAAACCAACGTCCGCAAGGGCGTTTCACACAAAATGGACGTTCGCGCCGCTCTTCATTGTCGCGGTCGTGCTCATATTGATCGCTATATTCGGCGACAGCTACGGCCTACAAGTAGCAGTGATCACCCTCCTGATAGCACAAGTGATCTACTTCGTCTTCGAATGGCGCAGGCGGTACTACAACTACCTCCAGCACCGCGACGAGTTTCTCGACTCGGTCGGTGTAATCACCTTCCTCAGAGGAATCACCCGTGAAGACGCGGGCGAAGATACTGAAGAAGTCTATGAAGCCTTCGCCCAGGGAGTTTCCGGGGGGCAATTCATGCGTCGCACTACGGACGGTCTGATTGATCAGTTACCCCACGTTGGCGGAGTACTCAAAGACACTGCCAAATTGCGAGTGAAGGTGAAGTCGCCTACGGCGATGGAATACTTCAAAATGCTCCCAGGGAGCGTGCGCAAGTACATCGAACTCATCGAAGACTACGAGCTTGGGCTGCGGTAACCGCCGCTCAACTCACCGAACACACTAAGGCCGCCCGGCACACCGGGCGGCCTTTTTACTTATAAAACTTAATTGCCTTCGCAGAACTCACTTTATAGAATCAATAGCGATACCCGTAGGTCTCCACAAACCTTCTTTATTTTACGATCACTCCATTATCCAATCTCACCGCACCCTCTTCACAATTCATCAACTGATTCGCTGCCTTTCTTGTTGATTGATACCATCTACCTGTTGAAGTCTGTAAGTTCCATGGAGTGAGAACTGTTGGTCGATACAGGTTTTGGAATTTATTTACGGCAGTTACTGTTTCAGATGAGTAATTCTTTGTTAATTTCAAACCTGCGTTTGGATAGCCAGAAGTTGGGGCAAATATAATATTAAGAAAATCTTGTACCCGAACAGACTCGATATCTGAATCTCCTGACTTTAGATACTTTGTAAAGTATGGGCAACCCTGATCCTTTGCACACATCATGAGATTAATTTTTGCGACAGTTGTTTTGTATACATATCCAGTCGGAACATTTGAACCCCATGGTTTCATAATTTGATCTAAGTATTTTGCCTGGAATCTTTTTACCGCATCCATATCAGAAACTTTATACACCCCATCAACCACAAGTTTTTCACCCTCGCTCTCATTCAAAAACTGCTGAAGTTTTTTTACTTCTTCTATATTATTTTTAGCTCCGTATCGGATGTATTCTTTCAAATATCTCTTACATACATAAGGAGAGAATTCTGCAGGCACTCCAGGCTCTCCACCTCCTATGAGTGGTGGAACCTTCTTTGCAGACACACTAGTAGTTGTCGTGACGTATGAGCTCGATACATTTGAAGAAACACTTCCCCCCGAAGCTTGTCGAGTATCATTATCAATAATATCTACCAAGACTCCAGAAACCTCTATACCTGAGTACTCACTGTCGCTAGATGTCACTGTAAATTCTAGTCTCTCCTGATGTGCACCTTCCACATCTGGGTCGTTGTATGCATTTATGACAACTGTCTGTGGCACATTCCAATTTGAAGTTGTGAATGTGAGTGTTTTTTGTCCCAAATTACCACCCGTAGTGAGTTGAGTAAACGGACTAATTACCACAACTACGTCCGCTACTGGAGCGCTCGATAGTGTCACCGTAAAGCTTCCTGAATCCCCCGCCTCTGATACCGATACGTCTACAGGATTAATTATGATTTGGTTTGAGGTTGCGATTGTAACCGTACTCACTGACGATGTCGCACTCACATTGCCGGCAGCATCAGTCTGAACCGCCGTGAAGTTGTGTGTCCCTATACTGAAAAGTGAAGACGGTACAAGAGTATACGAGGAACTCGCACACACGACCGGAGAAGGAACGAGCGTGCCGTTATCATAAATACTTACTGTTGTACCGGTTTCGCAAGTACCTGTTATCGAAAAGTCTCTCGTAGATGTACTTGTATTGTTTGCAGGCCCAACAATTGTGGGTGCCGCTGGAACAATACCGTCAACAACAAGATTGTTGTTTACTCCTAGGTTTATAGAACTGAGAATATACGGACTCGATGTCGAGTTGTATAAAGCATCGTATAGATTTCCGCTCGCGCTACTTACCGTAAGATCACTTGAAGATGCAGTCGAAGAAACTGTATATATCCCCGCGAGTGAAGAGCATGGCCCCGATGAACACGTAAATGTTACTTGATCACCTGAATCAAGATTGAGAGTGAGTGTAGAACTTGTTGCCACCGACTCACCCAAAGAAACAGATATATTTATTTGATCACCGAGTTTATAATATCCGTTTGTCGACGTAGACATTATATTTGTAATCGCCGGTGGAGTTGTATCAAATGTATATACCTGACTAGACTGCCCAACAATGTTGTTGGTATTTCGAGCATTCACCACCAATGTTCTTGTGCCGTCCGTTGTCGAAGCGCTTATACCTCCGTCGATTCGACAGTATGCTATTTTTGTACCACCTGGAAATTGTTGTGTTATCGCGGTTGTTAACCCTGAATCGCTAAAACATGACATTGGAACCACCGCGTTATCGAGAGTTGAGGTTGCAAAAGAAAGATCAAAACCGCTTCCTGATGGCTCTGTAATTGTGATGACACTATTGGTAATTGCAGTAGTAGACGCCAATATTGTAGGTGCGTTTATATTTACCGCCGGATAGAAATATATTCTCGATATCGAACAATTACCCAAGCTATCGCAAGCTGTTATATCAGCAAAGTTAGATGTAAGTGGATTAACTGTCGCAGCATACGGACTTGTTGTTGTTGAAGATGGTCCTCCGTTTACTGACACGCCGTATGTTATCGGGCCATTAATGTCCGTCCCACTAAAAGAAATAATTGGGTTAGCAAACGTTGCTCCATCAGTAAGAGAATTAACTGCGGTAGATATACTTGGCCCAGTCGTATCAACAAGAACAGAGTTATCCGTAGGAGCCGTTGAGGTACTGTTATTTAATCCGGATAAATCTTGCACCCTGCTCCCCCCAATCGTTGGCACCAGAGTACCGTCAGTTGTCGCAGCAAACAGCACATTGAATGTCGTTCCGTCATTTGGAGAAGTTTCAACTACCGAAGAGCACGTATATGATGCAGTTCCACCAAGGGTAATGTCCGCACAAGTAAACGTACCTGTGTTTATCGGTCGATCAAATGTTGCCAAAAAAGTGATACTCGTAGTTGCCTTAGTCGGATCTAACTGCCCTGCAGCTTTCACAAGTGTTACGCTAGGACCAGATAGGAAACTTCCAAATGTAAAATATTCTTTACCTGCATACGTCCCATCAAACAGATTGATTGAAGATTCCCAATTTGTACCGTTTAAGGTCATCCCCTCAGACACTGTTCCGCCGTTTGAAAAATTTCCATCGTCGTCAAAATAAACTCTCATTGTTCCCACTTCTGTAGGTAATTTGTACGTAAATGTTGATGAATTATCGGGAACCGAAATCATGACAGAGCCCACGGTATTTGTTTCTTTGGCCTTCCACTTTCTTTGCAATATTTGTGATCCAGCCGGAGCACCTGACGTCGTAAATGACAATGTTCCCGCATTATCTCCAAAAGCCAGGAAGCTTTTATCGCCTGCAAATGTAGCTGTGTTTGACGCATTGCTTACCTCAATAGATGTAAGTCCGATTGTTACTAAACTATTTGTATGAATAGCCTTTGACTGCTTCTGATTTAAGCTCGTGCTATCGTCTCTTCCGATAACTGTAATGTTCGTATTATATGCAGAGCTCGAAGTTGCATTCCAGAAAACAGTGCCGTCTGATGCGAGATAAGATGTATAGCTCGTCGGATGGTTCTGATCGAGAGTAATACCGTATTTTGCAGCAAGATAACTTGAAACTTTAATGAATTCATCTGAAGAAAGCTCGTCATCATACATAATCAACTCGGAAAGTGTTCCTGTATATGGGGCCGGTGTTCCCGCGGCTGTTGCACCTGCAGTACCTAAGAAAAAATACCCCGTTGTGCCAGCATTACTACTCGCAACAATACTCGATGTTGAGCTCTCCATGTTCTTAAAACCTTCATATGTTCCACTCAACCCCCTTCTAAGACCTACGATTGAAGTTTCATTGAATGAAACAGTTGGGTAGGCACGAACTCCAGTGTTTATTCTACCCTGTTGCATTTCGAGACCGTAAAAATTACCACCCGAAACAGGGGCATATGAAAACATTCGCTGCGAATTCGCAAGCTTGTTATACACCGCAAATATAGTCCCCTTACTTCCACTCATAATAGGAGTAGGAACAAATCCCCTGAGTTCAGTCTTCATTGATCTAAAGTCAATGTATGGGTTGAAGTTATACTTATATGGATCACTCGACAGTTTGTATCGAGGATGGCTCGCTTGGGTTGATGTAGCTTCAAAAAGAGAGCCTTCACTACTCACCCACGATGTAACATCTGTACCATCTGCTACAGGAGTCAGAGCATCAGCCTTCATCCAAAGACCTGGCGTTACGGTACCACCCGGAGATACGGCGTATACGCTCGTAGAAAAAGAAAACACTGCCACAAATGCAATCAGTATAATACCCAGCTGTTTTGTATTTCTTTTCATATTTTAGGAAAATATAATAACACAAAACACAATCTATCGATTAATGGATAAATTGTGTTTTTCATGTTAGAAAATTTCTATCTACTTAACCAACGCAAACTCATCACTTGTGCTATTTCCTATCTGAAGTTCGTATACTCCTGGTTTAAGTTTTGTCGAAAATGTGTACTCTCGTGACCCAATATTCTTAATATTGTGAGTCTTATCTACGATTCCCACGGATGTTCCTTCCGGCTTCACCGATGTGTCGATGAGAAAGATGCTTATCGTTTCGGGACCGCCCGTCCACTTGAATGTATATTTCTTTCCTTGCGTAAAAGTCACTTCACCTTTCGGAAAAATAATCTGTGCGAACGTCGACGATACACAAGCACCCTCAACAAAAGTTGAAAGATCATTCTTTTCGAATGTCAGTTTTGCTGTATTCATAAATAAAGTGCCGTTACTATTCATCTCGCCGTATCCCCTAATGAATGCATTTCCATCTTTCTTGAAAGCAACCTGCATTACCGAGTCTGTTCCTTCTGATCGGAATGCGTAGTTCCCGATGATGATGCCCTCTTTATACGTTCCGCGAAGTACTCCGCTTGAACTATCTTTTTCAAAGTTTTTGATGATAAGACTTCCGGTTATTTCATCGCCACGCTGAGTAGCAATATTTAACGTGTATTCATCCTTGTCGTTCCCCGCGATATAACACCCTTCGAGCGCAGATGATTGTTCAACTTTTGGAATCACAACAGTAGAAGTTGCTACGCCACTTAGTTTTGTAACTTCCCCAGTATCTTTTGTAAGAACGTACATACTTGCGCCAAGAATAACTAATACCAAGACGATGATGAGTGTTTTATTGCTGTCCATGTTTTAAAAATAAATAATAATTTTGTATACACAGACAGACGACGACACATCGAAATGATTACTGGGTTGAGCCCAGACATATGAATTACTTCAAACAAATAGTAAAACTACTATTTTGAAAATTCTGTAAAAGCGCGCATGAGTGGGACTCCGAGTGAAATCGCAAGGAGAGACAAGCTTGCAGCAATGCCGTACTCACCTACTCCCGAAGCTCGAGAAACTAACATTCCCACAGAGACAATTGATACTGCCCACACGATAACCAAAACCTTTCTTCTTGTTAATTGCATAGTATCTATAATATGTATTATTTTTCAGCCAATTCTTTTAATAACTCGATCGCCTTAGGCCACATCTCCTCGAACATCGTCTTATATTCATCAGAAGCATCCATATCAACCAAAACTTCAGTACCCCCATCTTTATCTACAAACGTATAGTTTTCAAATGCAGGAGTCCATTTTTTAACCTCGTCACTTGTTGTATCTTCGATGCCGTCTTTTGTATATCCAAGGTGTTCAATAGAAATAAATTCATGAAGTCGGTTATCTTCAATCCGACTCACTACTCCACCCTCACCACTTCCATCAGGGCTTGGACCAAGGAAGAGCATCTTTGATCCTTTTTCCCAATTTCCTTTAAAATATGACCCTTCACTAAAAGCTCGCGCCCACTTTGGGTATGTTGTCTCACCAAGCATTATGTCCCACACCTTCTCCCGCGGAGCGTTTATAAGAATTGAAAAATGTATTTTTTGCATGTGTTGAGTATAACTTATTTTTGTTCTAAAAAGCCTACACCACTAGACCTCAAACTCGTGAATTGAAACGTTTCCAAAACTCTTTGGGGTATGATTAGGAAAAAGCGCATACATAGTTCTAAGGACACCACCATGAGTTACCACTAGAGGTTGTCTATCAGCGTAACTATTTTTGAGATAATCAATAAAATCTAGCACTCGCTCGCGAACACTTTCTTTTGTTTCTCCACCATACGGACTGAGGTCAAACTCCATCTCTTTTTGCCACAAGGCATAGTTGAGTTTCCCTTGTGTTATTTCGTCAATTTCTTCCCATGTTTTATTTGAAAGTATTCCGAACTCTCTCTCCAACATTCCATCGTGAGGTTCGACGATGAGATTTTTTATTTTTGCAAACTCTTGTGCCGTCTCTGCTGCGCGTTTGAGCGGCGACGTGAGCACAACATCATACAGAAGATCTGGTGCTGTCTTTGAAACAATAGCAACGACTTCGGAAAGCCCTTCGTCGCTGAGAGATTCGTCATTCGTTCTGGACATTACTCGATCAAGTTTATTTGATAGTGTCGCGCCGTGTCGTACAAAATATATTTTCACGGGAGCAGTATAGCAAATAGTAATAAAGTTGGAATACTATTATTTCACCAACCCCAAAACAACCGCACCAACACCGATCAACATCAACGCAACAATTTTTCTCCTCCCAAACCCTTCGTTGAAAGCTCGAGCGCCGAGAAATGCGCCAAACACTGACGAAAGCGAACGAATAGCTGTCACATACCCAATCGGACCCAAGGCTACTGCATAAAAATAGAGTGCTCCTGCAGAAGCCTGAATTGTACCGTTCTGTGCAATCATTCGCTTGTTTGCGTGACGGTATCTTCCCGGCGCAACGATCTGTGCATATATGAATTGCACAGCAACCGATCCCGCAGTCATCCAGAGTGCAAAGAACATTGGGGCAGACTCAGCAACACCAATAGCGCTCAATGTTGAATTAATCGCAAGTGACACGATACCGATAAGTGCAAAGCGAGTGCCGCGATTCCCCCACAAATTTCGAAAAGCATTCATATCACCCTGCTTCGTATTTAATACATAAATTCCGATCACAATAGAAAGCACTGCAAACACTGCAACAACACTCGGAATTTGATTGAGAAAAATCGCGCCAGTGATAAGTGTAAGTACGGGCCACAACGAAAGAAGCGGGGCTGTCTTTGATAGTTCTCCGTGCTTGAGACTTTGTAAATACAGAAGCGTATCAATGGGAGTTGTCACGCAAACAAAGATAAGAAAACTAATCCAAAACGATAGAGACAAAGAATGATTTACAAAAAGCTGTCCCGTGAACCATGCAAGGGCAGCCAATATAGGAAGTGATGCAAGTCGTGTCATCCACGCCAAATGCAAATGATGCACCGCATGACTAAGGTGCTTTTCATTTACTTTTCTGAATGATGATAATAGTGCGCCTCCGAGGGCGAAGATGAACCACATGTGATAATTGCTATTTTACTTCAACAGCACTTACTTGTGGTGCAGGGGTAATGATAATAGTTTGTGGAATTTGTCTTGCTACTTCCTGCGTCTTCTCATACTGAATTCCAATATAAAAAGTTAAGGCTGGTAAAACCCCAATAAAGAATATAATTGCAGCAAGTTTCGAATACCAAGTAACTTCGTTAAATTTGATCATGATCTTAATTGTATCAAAGCGTTAGATGAAGATAATAAAATATTAAATAGAGTTAAGAAGAGCGCGCTGGAACAACAATACGATGGTGATACTGCGCATGCCGTACCGATTCGTCCATAAAGCGGGTAATGCGGACTGCGTGCTCACCGTTGGCAAGAATTCGCACGTCTGCGACAAAGAATTCACTGCCCGCCTTGAATTACAAAACTACGGCCTAAGAGGGTTATACAAACATTTACCGCGTTGATCAAAAACGGGAATCTGTTCATTTTTAGGAATCATCAATCTATCTTGAATTTCAATAATTTTACTCAAAACAGAATCCTTATCAACGTCATACGCCACGTGACCCATACCATGAGCAATATCTTTAATTACTATTGCGTTAATTGTATTTCTACTTAATAGTTTTTTGTATATTGCAAGTCTGTCTGATTCAGATAGACCCCATTCTGTGCAAGGGTAATCTAGTGTACCGTCATCCTCTAATATTTCCGGTTCAAAACCAGGTATAAGAGTGTTTTTATTGTGGGTAAACTTTCCAGTATCCACTTTATTGCGACGAGTGGGAAATATTATTTTCGGATCATACTCGTCTTTTACCCCAGCATCAACTCTTACTTGCTCAAAACAACCATCGGTTTCATTATTGTGAGATAGAGCAACATTAACATTATTAGGAAAAATCTTTGCAAATATATCGGTTTCAAGGACAATATCTCTATCTAAACTATTATAACCGCGACTATCTACAACTGAAACTACCCCATCAAGAACAGGTGCCCCAACAATGTTATAACAAACATCAATATTCACTTCTTTTCCATTGTGATCGATAGTCCCTAAACCTCGCGACAATATTGACTCCAAATTTGCAGACTTCGTAGCATGTAAGGCGAGTCCGGGTGTATTGATATCAAAAGACTCAATTGATTCTGCCGTTCGCTCATGCAATCTTTCTATGAGTGGATCTACTGGGAGATTTTCAAATTTATTTTGAACTTCCGCAGTTGAATCCAATGAATCTTCTTCTGATACCTTATGTTTTTCTGACATAAAGCAATTTTATCACAGACCCTCAGCAATCAGAATATATGAAATTCTGACACAACACGTACTAGCTCATATTGGCTGGGACACTCGAGCTGGAACCGTTTGATAAACTTATTCCACTTGACCGTCTTACTATATTTTTTAAATCAATTTCGACGCGTCTCATGCGCTATTCGTTAATCAGTGAGTGCTTCAAAAGATACTCTCGCCAATGGTCAAAGTTTTCTTTTGCTAATTTTAAACAGTCTTTCTTGTCTCCATCAATCTCAATACTAAGTTTGGTTCTATCTTTACCTTGAGGGTCAAAAATATGTAAGTGTGTGTTAACGATACCAATTACATATTTGGTTTTCGGTTTATTTAACTGCACATGCTTATTTTTATTAGAAATATCAATTCCAAGTGCAACAACACTGTCACTGGTTACAAATTTCTCAACATCAATATCAGCCATGTACTTAAGTGATTCTTTTAAAGCATATGTGCAATCAAAGTAGCTAAAAATGTAATCTTTTGGGCCATTAAAGCTGTCAGTATTGTCTATTTTTCCTGAATAAAACCCCTCTAACCTTCTTAGTGATCTGTTTAAAGCTTCGTATTTTCTTTGATGTACAGGTAGTTCCATGACAAAGACTTAGTTTTAGTTAACCTTTTATAAACGCTTTTTAGTTTACTGGTATTGCTTGCCCTATAGGGTTTGCTTTTATCAAATTGACTGCACATCCAATATCATAGACTTTCATGATCCCTGTATTATTTCGTACGACTTGTCTTGTAGTGTTAGTACTTTCAACTTCTTCAACTTCAGTTAGCGCCGCCATGTAGCCATGAACAATACCGCATACACGAAAATTATTATCTCCTGCAGCTTTAAATATGACAGGTCCGCCTGAAAAACCAGGATTATTATTTCCGTCAACCCAGAAATATCGACCGACCTCTGTTTCTCCTTGTGGAAAAGGTAAACTTGCCAAACATCCTTTTTTTACTATGGGAAAAGGGAAAAATCTATTCATTTCTCCAGCTTCAGATCTTAAGCCATGAGGAAAGCCCAAGAAATAAACATCTTGACCTAAAGACATGCCGTTTGAGGCAGCCTCCATGGCATGTGAACGGATAAGCTGATTGATTGAGAACACTGTGACGTCAGCATTTGCATGATGTCCAATCAGAATAAAAGGAACAGCTTTCCAAGCTTGGTTGTGCCAAATTTCAATTTGACTACCATCTGCAAGACCTGCGACTACATGGGTCGCTGTGACAAAATATTGTCGATTGTCTACATCAACCGTGAAAGCTGTGCCGGTGATATCTCCATACTTAATGTTAAAAACTCTTTGGAGAACATTGACTGTAATCATATAAATATTGTATCACTTTTGGTGAATCTGCTAAGTCTATGCAAAGTTTGATAAGCGTTTCATCGACACAACTCGCGCTAGCTCACGTTGGCTGGCAGTGTGGTACGAAGTTGGAACCTTTATGACTAAACAAGGAACTGATCTGGCCTGATGCCGGCAACGTCAATTATATGCCTTGTGATCAAGATATAATCTTGATTTTTAGTATCAATTACATACCTTCTTAATGTCGATTCTTCAAAAAGCTTCTTTGTGCCCCGCTGCCTCTCCATATAGAAACTGATTAGATTATCCACACTCCCTTGTGCTCTTTTCATAACATATTCTCCCCATCCTTTATATCTATATTTTATTGAATTGAGTATTCTATTTTCCAAATCTTCTTCGGGAATTTCTAAAAGGCATATTATTGTATTGAAATTCTTAAGTTTCTCTTCTATTGATCGAAAGTCCTTAGCAGTGCTATTGGTTTTAAAAGTATGTCCAAAATATAACCTATCAAATACAAACAAATCTGCTGGGTGTGAAAAAACCACATCGGTCAAACCTTCAAGTGAAGTTCTACTATGTTTTAAGTCTGTGTTGTCCAAATATGGCATTGTGGTCTCTTGCTCAGTTATAAATCTAGCGTTTAGAGCATGCTCCTCGGCATATCGTTTCAAATTAGTAAATACTGTGGTTTTACCACTCGTGGTAATACCCTCTAAAATGATTACTGTTTTATTTATTTTATTACTCATATTTTAAGGTATTCTTAAACCTTCACTCATCGACTCAATTTTTAATCCACGCTGATAAAGTATTTTCATCGCCCGGAAAGGATTATGTTTTGCAACGAATAGTAATTCCTTAAGTCTGTTTGGCTTATTACTTAATACCTTTTCAATAATCTCTTCATCTGTGCAGCCCTTATAGTAATTTCTAAATATATTCGGGTTTTTAAGAAAAGTTTTATAAATCATCTCTTTTTCGTCTACAACCCTTGAAGAAACACGATTGATATTTGTATGAATCCTATAAAGATAATAAGGGTCACTTAAATAATGAATATTATTCTTTTTACCTGAAATGAACCTGTAATTTAATATCCCGACAGCGAATGACCAATCTTGCCATTTTTGGATTTGAGTATCATACAATCCCGCCTGTAAGGCCTCTTCTTTTCTATATACAATACTCGTTTGAACGTGATGTTTTTTAAGCACAAGGGATTCGGTTACGGGATATGAAGATATCGTAAATCCTGTAAATCCACCGAACATGAGCCACGGTGACTGTACAAAAGCGACATTTGGATTAGTTATTAGAATATCAATTGCACGATCTGTATAAACACCTTTTTTTAAAATATTCTTTTCAGTATTTAAACAATCATCAGCGTCAATCATTAATATGAAGTCAAATTTCGCTTTTTTTAAACCTGAATTCCTTGCCGACTGTACCCCCAGGTTTTTAAGATGACGAATAATTGTAAGATTCGATTCTTTTTCCAGCTGATTTAATATTACTAAGGTTTCTTCCTCTGTAGAACCGTCATCAACAATCAAAACTTCAAAAGGATACTTGAATGGTTGAGAAAAGATTGAGGATACATTTTCCTTTAAATAAGATCCTGAATTGTAACATGGCACTATTATGCTCACGCCGATTACAGAGTTCATATAATTTAATAATCTATTGTAACAGGATGACCAGGATTTTGTAATGATTCTGCAATTACTTGAGTAATCTTCATAGGAGAAATATGGGTAATTAATTGACTTTTTCTCTCATCACCCTTAAGCCACAAAGACAGTAGCTTTCGATTGCTGTCACTATGGAAAAGACCATTAAATACCCTTTCGGTATTGTATTCTTCCGCTTTTAAAATTGCCTTATTTGCTCGAGTAAGGACTTGAGCTGTTGCGTCTACCCTTTCCACTTTACCATTCACTTCAATTGGAACATCGTAGCATTTTACGTTCATTGAATAGAGCGTAGAAAGCTGGGCCTCCAGGTCGACACTGGATATCCTGCCGTTTTTATTATATTCATTTTTTGGTAAGTCCTTCCAACATCTAAGAGACGGGGTTGTTTGTTCAAAAGAAATAGTCCCAACGGTGATAGCACTCCCATTGGTTTTGTTTCTAAGAGTGAATATGGTTACACTATCTGTTTCTCCATATACAGCAGAACCTTTCCAATTAGGAAGGTTATCACCAAACTTCTCACTTACTTTTTTTGGTATTCGATCATTCTGATCACTTGGATATGCCCCAAAAGAGCTCAGTGTTAATGTCAATTCATCTTGAGGGAATACAATTTTATTTAAATCCAAAACCTGAGAGATTAAATCGATATAATGATATGCTCCATGCATCAACATTCCGTACCCATATTTATAGGGGTGATCATCCCTCTCGTCATATTCTTTGTGTAAATTCCATACACCACCGGCAGTCCTGAAATGAAAAGAGGTTACCGGACTGGCAAGTAGCTCTACCTTTTTTCTTAAGCCATCTAAAAATATATCGTTGTAGATTTTGTGATAGCGGCTCAAGGTCATGACTGATTGGGGGACCTCCCTCTTTTTATTCAAACCTACTAATGATTCCATTGCGGAATTAATTTCTGAAGGATTAAACTTCCCTTCCTGCATAGGGCAAATCACCGGTTTTTCCACTAAAGATTCGATTCCATTTTCAATACAATATTTTAAATACTCCTCGTGCGCTTTTACTTCAGTCGCAATATATACCTTAATTCTTCCTTTATCAGTAATAATTTCTTCTAAAATCAGTGCAAAATCATTTTTATTTGCCCATATTCCATCACTTCTTCGATCAACTACATAAAATATTTTCTCAGGCTTTAGTTCTAAATCTTCAATCCTTTTCAGCACGCCTTCTTTTTGCGATTCCATATCAAGAACTGAATATCCATCCATGTATCCTTGTTCAATCGCTTCTTTAAAGCATGTAATATATTTATTAGAGATAAGCGAGCTAAACCCAATAATCACTAGGTGGTATTTTGTCATTTGATAATTATACCAAAATCCGTTGGCTGGGGGACATGGACTCGAACCATGATACTCAGGACCAAAACCTGAAGTCCTACCATTAGACGATCCCCCAATTCCCTGCTTTTTCTAGGCAAATATAGATAAATTTACCCTCAAAAAACTTGGCTTACACATTCTGCCCGATAGAAGAAATGAGCGCAAGCTCAAGCGACACGGCTGGAATTGTAAATGACTGCCCTTCGATGAGAAGGGTAACAAGTGCTTTGAGGAGCCCTGTGGCTCCCTTCTCATCATACGAAAGTGTCTCGAGAGCGGCGTTTTCTTTCTCACCAAATCTCTTTCCAAAAGTGGTCGCGTACGCGGGTGAAACTTTTTTCATAAGAAGAAAACGAGCTCGATCTGTAAGCATCTTCACGAGCACTTTGATATCAATACCCGATTCTTCTACTTGAGAAATAGTTTCAAACAATTTCGATGCGTCTTTCGTGCTCCATGCAGCGAGGAGTGTGCTGATCAATTCACTTCGAGGTGCGCCGGTGAGTTTTGCAATGTGTTCTCCTGTGATCTTTGTTGTATTGCCGTGACCGATAGTCGCAACTTTTTGAAACATGCTCAGCGTGTCTCTAAATGAGCCGTCACCAAGGAGCGCAACCAGGTCGAGTGCATCTTCATCTATATTTACCTTTTCTGCTTTTGATACGTTCGCGAGAACTTTTCGGAGAATCTCAGGTGTTGGTGTTTTAAAAACATAACTCTCACATCGAGAAATAACTGTTTCAGGAAGTTTGTGAATTTCAGTTGTCGCGAGAATAAAAATCACATGCTTTGGTGGTTCTTCAAGCGTTTTCAAAAGAGCATTGAACGCAGACTTCGAAAGCATGTGCACTTCATCGAGAATATACACTTTGAATGGAGATTCGATGGGAAGTGCATGAACAGATTCATTGAGAGATCGAATGTCTTCGATCGATGTATTTGATGCTGCATCGATTTCATACATATCAGAAGATGTGACGCCGATTTCTTTTGCAAAAATTCTTGCCACGCTCGTCTTCCCTGTTCCTCGAGTTCCTGAGAATAGATATGCATGCGCAATCTTGTGCGCAGCGATTGATTGTTTGAGGATTGAAATGATGTGATCCTGCCCTGTTACTTCATCAAAATTTTGTGGTCGATATTTTCGATACCATGCGAGAAAATGACCCCCCTTCTTCTCCTGTTCGCCATCTGATTTTGAATCCTTCTTTGCTGTCATATGAAAATATCATATCACGGTGTTGTATTGAGTGAAAAATATACAGAAATATAAGTACTAAAAATAAGCAAGAGAAAAACCCGGACCGCACACTGTGCACGACCCGGGCTTTTGTATATTCAGTGCCTTGCCTCTTAGGCGGCACCTACTTCTTCTTTGCGGCTGGCGATGTCTTCGCCACCTTGAACGACGTCGATCGTCACGATGTCGGGCGCTTTCGCGTCCGCATAGGTCTTGTCGGCAACTCGCCAGACGGAGCCCTGCTCGATCGAGCAGACGAACGGAGCGTCAGCCCAGCTAATCGCGGCGAGGCCGCCACCGACTGCACCGAGGCCCAGTTCGGGCAGATCGAATGCGGGAACGCCCGCAACGGCTTTGCGTACTTGAGCAGTAGCCGGCGGAGCGTCGGACGACGCTTTGATGGTGATAGTTGACGACGCAGGTACGACAGGAGCAACTGCTTGCGCAGGTGCCGCGGATGCTTCGGATTGGACCGGAGCAACGACGAGAGCGAAGGCAAAAGCCAACGCAATACGGAGTAGTTTCATGGATGTTATCGTTTTGTTTGTTCAGGGGTGAACATCCCTTGTCTTGCTTGCGCGTCGACTTGGGACATTAATCAAGATTACATATGCGATGAGCAATATCGAGTAGCGATAATTTACCAAAGCATTCTAGAACCGAACTAATGTCCCAAGTCGAACCATCTTCAAAGTTCCTCTGAATAAAATGCTACGCCTTTTAATTTAAAATACAAGTAGTTTTGCACAGCCTACTTATTTATTCCCAAGATAAAACGACGAGTATTTTGCTCAACCTCCTTTGCATCTTTTGCCTCCATCAATTCTGTTCGCAATTCTTTTGCTCCATCAAAATCATTCACATACGCTTTGTAGTGTTTTTTCATAATTGCAAAACTTTTTGTTCCACCAAGAATTTCTTCGAAGAGCTGAGTATGCTCAATCATTGTCTCTAATTTTTCAGTAGATTCAGGAATGTACGGTGCAAAATTAGGTCGCTTAATCGCGTCAAAAAGCCATGGATTTCCGAAGATTGCTCGTCCGAGCATCACCCCGTCGGCACCAGTCTGACTTGCTCGGAGAGCACCGTCTTTAATTGATTGTACGTCACCGTTTCCGAATATAAGCGTCTTATCGTCTTCGCCTTTTTGAATTTCGTTTCGAATCTCAACCGCTTCTTGTACTTTTTCCCACCGCGCAGGAACAAGAGACATCTCCTTTCGAGTTCGCGCATGAATCGTAATCACTGCGGGTCGCGCTTCGAGAATCTTCGGAAGCCATGTTTGTAGTTCATCTTTGTTGTATCCAATTCTTGTTTTTACAGAAATCGGCAACTCGAACTCTTCACCCAATGTATCGAATGTTCCGTTCACCATTCCTTGCCGAAGATCGTGAGGAAGCGCTTTTCGTCGTGCTCCACGTTTTGCCGCAAGAATAATTTCTTTTGCGAGTTCGGGATTTTTGATCATCGCTGCGCCACACCCCTGCTTCTCAATCGTCTTGTCGGGACAACCCATATTGATATCGATTCCATCGAACCCAAGATCGGCACAGAGCTTAGCCGCTTGCTCCATGTATTCTGGTCTTGATCCAAAAAGCTGCGCTACAATTGGTCTCTCAATTTCACTGTACAAAAGATCTTTCATCAGTTTCTTCTTCCCTTCCTCAGTCGCTCGAATCAGTCCATCAGCAGATACAAATTCAGTCCACATCACATCGGGTTTACCAAGTCGTGCAATCATGAGACGAAATGGCTCGTCAGTAACATCAGCCATCGGTGCCAATACAAAAATAGGTCGCCCTTCTCCGACAGTTCGATTGTGAAGTGTTTTCCAGAAGCCAAGGTTTATTGGTTTTTTTGATTCCATATTAGATCTCTTAGTAAATGCCATTTTTTCATGAAATAGTAGAAAAAGCTACAATCAGGCCATATTTCTTAATACCTATTGACACCATAGCGCTTTTTATGATTTTATTTGCGAACAAATGAAAACCTGCACATACACCAGGTCGATTTTGGCGAAGCACATTGATGAAGGAGGGCACGCAAATTGGCGTGCCCAACTCGAAATCGCAGAAGAATGCCACTTCAGATTAAGAGAAGAATTGGGGTTAGAGATCGAAAGACTCTCATGCCAATCTAAACTCTTTCTAGTGATGCGCGAGGTATATGACGTCAAATACTCAGGCCAGCTAAGGCTCGGGGATGAAATTAAGATCAGTATATCCGTATCAGTAGAGAAAAAGTCTGGATTAACATTCTCTTGTGAATTCAAAAAAGACGACAAGCCCGTGACACAAATCAAGTGGTTCATGGCAGTTCTCGATCAAACCAAAAACAGAGCCGTCAGGGTTCCGCAATGGATGAGCGAGAAGGTCGCCAAAGCTTAACCAGGGTCCGCCGCACAAACGTAAAAAGTTTGCGCGAGCGGACTTTTTACTTTCTAAAAAAATATTATCTGGGTAAAAAACATAATACCCTTAGAAAACGACCGATCATTGTAATTTACAATATCTTGTGGTTTAATTGGGCTACTCAATTTTGCGAGGCGAAACACTGACAAATTGACGCAGCGGCTGGATTTTCCGACGATTGCTCGACAGCATGATTAACGTATTCACAAAAATATCACAGTTCCTCTCTTGGTTTTTCTTTAAACCCTTCTTTTCAGCGCTGTTCAAAATCCACATCACCGGCAAAGAAAATATACTTCCTCTCAGAGGACCGCTTCTCATTATTTCTAATCACATCTCTATACACGATAGTTTTCTCTTTCGAATCATACCGGGGTTATTTTCTCGACTTCTCCCCTTCAGATTTATGGGCGTGATGAAATTTCACAATCCAGTTCTCAACTTTCTCGTATACATTGGAATTGTTCCAATTATTTATGCAATCTTTGGTGTATTTGTTGTTGTTAAAGGACGAGGTATTGAAGAAGGAATCAAAGAAGCAAAAAATATTATTGAAAACAACGGCATCGTGGTGATGTTTCCCGAAGGATATATGACAAAGGGAGATCGTGTTGAACAATTCAAAAAAGGAGCAGCCGCGCTCGCAATCGCAACAAAAGCCCCTATCCTGCCTGTCGCACTCCGCAGAGACAAGAAAAATATGTATATAAATATAGGAAAACTAATCACACTTGATCCAACACACGACTGGGACAGCACGACAATATTGTTCCAGAATAAAGTATCACAATTGTTTGCTGAAACATTTCCACCAGCAACACAAAATAAAGAAGTGCTTTCTCCTATACAAATCGAAGATCTCGAAGCAAAACCACAAAAGACTGACGAGGTAAAAGAGTTGTCTTAGGCAACATCTCGCACTCGCTTGATCAATTTTATCTTTCTCACCCCAACACCTTGAGACAAAACAGTCTCGCGCGTTTGATCTGGAAGACTTTTATGATATCTCTCCCAAATCTTTTCTCTTAATTCGTCGGTATTTTTTACTCCGCCAATAGTCTTATCAAAAAAGTCATCATTCAAATCTTCGTACGATACATGTTTGTGTATCTCAACCACTTCTCCTATCCAAACATTATCAAAAGATAAAAGCGGCAACACTTCTTTACCATCTGCATTGAAATAACCTGTTTCGATTATTCGCGGCAGTACTGCATACATATTTTTATGCCATAGCCCATCTTTAGATAGAGGCAAATTGAAATGCGCCACTATATCTCCTTCCGAAAAGCTATCTGGATACTCCGCGTCTGGAATACGGATAAGATACTCAACTGAGAACATTTCGAAAATCTCATTTATATCGGCGTGCTTCTCTATATTTTTCTGAAGAAAACGAACCGTAGGGTGTGCTGATTGCCTCGGAATATCAAGTAAATTCATAGCCCATATCTTACACCAAAAAGTAAATTGCGCCCGACTCCGAATGTGGTACGATACCTACGTTAATTTAAGTGTTTGAATAGTAACGTTTAAAAATAATTTATACATAATTTAGTTTCAGAAATATATGGCATCAAAGAAATCAGTAAAGAAAGTTGCTAAAGTTGCACCTAAAGCAAAGAAGCCAGCAAAGGTAGTTGCAAAAGGATACTCTCCTATTGCAAAGATCGTAGGACGAGAAATTCTCGACTCAAGAGGAAATCCAACAGTTGAAGTAGATGTAACACTTAAGGATGGTTCATTTGGACGATCTGCAGTTCCATCAGGAGCATCAACAGGATCTCACGAAGCAATCGAACTCCGAGACGGTGATAAAAAAAGATACGGAGGAAAGGGCGTTCTCAAAGCTGTAGCCAATGTAAACGGCGCTCTTCGAAAAGCACTTGTTGGAAAAAGCTTCACACAGGAATCAATCGACAATGCAATGATTGCTCTCGACGGAACAGAGAACAAAGGAAAGCTCGGCGCAAACGCGATCCTTGGTGTTTCTATGGCTTTCGCACACGCAGCAGCAAAATCACTTAAAAAACCTCTTTATGCTCACTTCCGAGATATCGCAAAGACTGGAAAGCCTATGTCTCTCCCTCTTCCGATGATGAACATCTTGAACGGAGGAAAGCACGCTGAAAAATCTACTGATCTCCAGGAATTTATGATTATGCCAGTTGGTGCAAAATCATGGGCTCAAGCACTCCAGATGGGTGCCGAAGTATTCCATACACTCAAGAAGATTCTTCACGATAAAGGTCTTGGAACAACAACAGGTGATGAAGGAGGATATGCCCCATCACTTCCATCAAACAGCGCAGCTATCGACATCATTCTTGAAGCGGTAGCAAAAGCTGGATACGTTCCAGGAAAAGATATTGCGATCGCTATCGATGCGGCATCAACAGAACTTTATATTGATGGAAAATACGATCTCGCATCAGAAGGACGAAAACTCTCTACATCAGAAATGGTTGCATTCTATACAGAATGGTTGAACAAATACCCTATCGCATCAATCGAAGACGGATTCTCAGAAGATGACTGGGCTGGATATGAAGAAATGACAGCAGCGAACGGAAAGAAAGTGCAGATCGTTGGTGACGACCTTTTCGTAACAAACATCAAGCGACTCCAGATGGGTATCGACCAGAAAGCTGGTAACTCTATCTTGATCAAACTCAACCAGATCGGAACAGTGACTGAAACAATCAAGGCGATCAAAATGGCTCATGCAGCTGGAATGACAGCAGTTGTTTCTCACCGATCAGGAGAAACTGAAGACACAACAATTTCACACTTCGTTGTAGGACTTGGATGTGGTCAGATCAAGACGGGATCACTCTGCCGAACTGATCGAGTTGCAAAATACAACGAACTTCTTCGAATCGAAGAGCAGCTTGGCAAGAAAGCAGTATTTGCAGGAAGAAAGGCTCTCAAGTAAACTTAATATATGGAAAAAATTCAACAGCCACAGGCTTTAAAAACAATTGCAGTATGGATCATCAACGTCCTACTCTTTATCGTGTACTATTTCCTTCTTTCATTCTTCGCGGGACTCGTTGCGGGCGCTGTAATTATGTTTACAGGAAGTGATTACGATACAGTAGTACTCAACAACCCAATGGTTGAGAACCTACTTGTTCTAGCGGCATTCGTTGCGACAATCGTTGTTACAATACTTGCTCGAAAAAGCATTTACTTCCACGTTGTTAAAGCAGCAGATGCTCCAACTCCAGTAGCTGCACCAAGTGCATCAACTACTGATTCAGCGATTCAGCAATAATAATTATTAAAAAATAAGTTTTCAAAACCCGGATAGTCGAAAGACACCGGGTTTTGTTTTTTCAAAACAAAAAGGCTCCGTTCGCACAGAACCTCTTGTGAAGTCCCGTGGAAACGGAGCTGCGCTCAGACACCGCAGTGTCGAGTGACTATTCTTGAACCCACCTTGCAATATGCTCCGGCTCTAAACAAAGAACCGAAGCCGTCAACGCAATACTATGACGTACATAGAGTCCCATAGTCATAACATCAATTTGACGCTGCATGGCCTCAGGAGTTCTGGGCAATAATGCTTTGACAAGTCCCACCTCTAGCCCCAGAAGGGATATTGAATCTAGCGGGACATCTTTAGAGATCAAAAAACTGAACGGATGCAAGTTGATCTTTGAGCGCCGGGTTCTTTGCATGAAACGACGAACCGCACGTGCGATAAGCGTCCAGGGTACCATTAACATCAACTCATTTGGATCGTCTTTAAACTCCACGCTAGCCAATGAGATATTGTGGAATTCGACATTTAACTCAAAGTGATGTGTCCCTTCCGTAGCCTCTCGGTCAGTAAGTTCTATCTGCCCGTCCATCGTAAAATAGTAGGCAAACACACCTTGAAGCCTGACTGTCGGTACTTCACTTAGTTTTTCCCTTTTCAGGAAGACGACTTTCGCGTCTGGATCAATGTGGCGAATTATAGCCTGAGTGTTTACTCGTACGAAATCGAACGCCCAACCACCAGGAAGAGTTCCTGGGGGTTTGTACACCCCAAGAATATTTTTAATGTTTATCATGTAGTTCACATCCCTCCACTACACCATGCAGCAGAATTGGTGACCTCCCAATTACAAAGTACAACACACCTTATACTTAGTCAATTTATTCCCAAAACAAAAAAGCCCCGACCGAGATCGGTGCTTTTCGTGAAAACACACAACCCCGTTGGGGCTTTGAAGTAACGTTAGGACTCTAGGCATGCACCTATTTCACCAAGAGTAACCCGATGACTAAGCGACTGCTGGAATATGAGACGGACAACGTGCGAACCAGCGACAATCGCATCGGTATACGCTCGAAGCGTTCCGTTTACCAAACCAGATGATGTAATCATGTGGCTCGATATCATGTGCTTGGTGAGCGCATCACCAGTCATTCCCACGCTCTGGAGCGCGTCCAATGAGTGGAATGTAATTTCAGCAGGCCTTGTCTGCTGCAAAAATAGCCGCAGCATGAATCCAACTATTTGCCACAGAAAAGCCAGAGTTTCGAGAGAACAAACAGTCCCGTCGATCCCAAGCTTTCTGCACTCATTGACGAATACGCCCGGTCGAAATACGAAGAAAGTGTCCTTCCTCCCTTTTCCCTTCCGCACGTACACAGTTGCGAGTCGGTAATTTCCACCACCGAAGCGACTGAGTTGTCGCTCCGTATAACGGAAACCAATTCGCCTCTTTGCACCACCAAGTTCCTTTGCAATCGCGAGAATATTCTCCTCGATGAACCGTCGCTGCCAATCAAGTCCTGGCGTCACTTCTCCTAAGCCGGTGTAGAAACCAGCAATTTGAGATATGGATAATTTCATTAGTACCTCCGGAATTTAAGCATACTCCTGATTCGATTTTTGCCAAATTATAATGACATATGAAAAAACAAAAAAGCCCCGCGGGTGCACATGCACGCGCGGGGCTTATTTAGTTGAAGGGTATGACGCTATTTCCCCAGTGCATTACTGCAAGCGTTTATGAATTGAATTATTCAACATCAATTGTAGAGAACTGCCGACGCGAATTTTATTCCGCATCTGATACAGATTCTGTTCCGCCGTTTCCAGCGTTATATTGATAAAGCATTCGCCTGAAAAGTTCACACCTTCCAAGTAGTTCCTGATAAGTGCCCGTATCTACAATTTGTCCGTTTTCGAATACCACGATCTGATCAAAGAGCGGCAGCAAGTGAAGTCTATGAATCGACGAGATGATCGTCGCTTCAGGAAAACCTGCAAATATATTTGCATACACACGCCGTTCTGTTGCTGAATCGAGACTACTCGTTGGTTCGTCGAGAAGAATGATATCCTTCCCTATGCACGCAAGAAGCGCACGTGCAAGCGCGAGGCGTTGTTGTTGTCCGCCACTCAGATTGACCCCTTTCTCGTTGATCGCTGAGTCGAGGCCGCTGGGTAAGCTTAGAGCTACTTTTGTAAAGACCGCCATATCAGTGTAGCGGCGAATCTCATCGTCGGTATACTCCGCACCAAGCGTGATATTGCGGCGAATAGTCATCGCGAATATCTCTGGATTTTGCGGGGCCAGTGCGACTGCTCGCGCAATTCCCGCGAATCCGTCCTCAATGATATTTCCATCTACCGAAAGCTCGAGAGCCGACGGTTTATGAAGTTCACGGAACACCTTAAGGAACGTTGTCTTGCCACTTCCACTTTCACCGATACACGCCACCCGTTTACCCCTCTCCAGGGTAAGCGAGACATTCTTGAGCTGTGGGCCCGAAGTAGTCCCTTTATAGGTAAAACTCAAGCCCTTGATGGCGAGTTCTCGCCAGTGTTTTGGAAGAACGTGATTGGTGAGACTTCCGTCTCCGAACTCTTCTATGATTCCCTCTGCATCGAGTAGCCTCGCCTGTCGGCTCGCAAAAAAGCTAAACATTCCTGAGAACGTCTGGCAGATGTACGACATATTCTGGAGATACTGATGCAAAAGATACACGCCTGTAAATACCACCCCGACAGCGACCCCTTTGTGCGTGATGTAGTAAGCACCAAGCACGATCGCCACCATAAGTGAACACAGGAAACATGTGATGAACCACTTGATTTCATTCAGAGTATTGTTCCTTTTATCGGTTTTATGCGGAGCACGAGCCTTTTTCATGATGGTGTCAAACACGAGTTTTTCAACCCGCAGAATGATTACCGTCAGAATGTTACTGATAAAATCTTGAATTGCCTCAGCGATTTTATTTTCGTCTTTGTTGAGTTGGCGATACTCCGGCATGATCACTCGATCAAACCGAATAATTACCCATGCAATGAATACCGTCATTCCACCCACAATATAAAGTGATGGAACAAAAAAGTACGCAAGCAAAAAATAACTTCCTGCCAACTTGATAACCGCATAGATTGTTTCGAAAGAATTTTGACCGAATTCGTAAATCGAACTCGCTCCTTTCGCCACCCTATCGATTGTCTCTCCCGAATGATGCTCATTGTGCCAATCGACTGAAAGCCCCAATACGCCCGAAAGCATTCGCTCTCGATAGTTGAGACGAGCCTGAAACGCGTTGTCGCATTCCATTACTCGCGCCGGACCATGCAGTGCCCAAAATAGAACAACTGCTCCGACCATGCCAACAAGGAGCCACAAGAGCTGTCCGAGATTTTCGCTCGTAATACCCTGCGATTCCACAATACTGAGCATTTTGCTCACAATAAACGGAGGCACGAGGACCTCGATGAGACCTGCAAATCCCAACATACTCCACGCCCAGACGAGCCGTTTTCGATTCCCTTCCGAGTACTTATACAATTGCTTGAACAAGTACCAGACAGGAAGTCCGGCCTGTTTTATGCGTCTCGCCTGAGCCTCAAGCTCAGGACTTGTTTGATTTTTACTCACGATTTGGTTTCCTTTCTTTTGTTGTGTTGAATATTCAATTGTTAATGTGCTAAAGAACTAAAAAACACCGCTCGCGCGGTGTTTTAGGCATTCAAATTTACGAGAAATTTAAATACGCATAACACAGCGCGAAGCACCAGCAATCTTTGCTGAGCCTCCAATATTCGGAGTCCGATACGCCATAAAGAGGGCGATATCGCTTGTGACTCGTGTATTAAACTGTGTATGGGTATTCGTCATACAAAAATCACCCTATAACAAGATCGCTTTATTGTCAAACAATATTTGACATATAAAATAATAAATGATATAAATCTACCCATGTCGAAACAGGCAAATAACATCTCAATAAGTAATTTGATTGCAGGCGCAAAGAGCGCTGTGTTTTCAAATTCACTTACATTCAACCGAGATGTTTCTTGTATGTTTGGAATTTAAACCCC
>JACCDR010490789.1_pt1 | contig 90384 bp, 125 predicted proteins | sample 7446431 | NCBI WGS metagenome assembly JACCDR01 (sample SAMN15323443, study PRJNA562643) | freshwater metagenome | isolation source: river surface water | place: USA:Blue River Watershed | collected 2017-08-17
ATGGGTAACCCTATCAGCCCAGTGCTGGTAGTTAACGATGAGCCTGCTGATGAGGAGGCAGTAGAGCCTGAGAAGTTCTTGACTCTCCTTGATAGATGCTGTGCTACAGCTAATGGGGTAGAGGCAGCTAAGGTTGCTATCTGGTTCTCTGAGGAGGCAGAACCTCTTCTTCTTTGCCACCACCATTTCACAAAGCATGAAGAGGCCATTCTTAGTAAGAAGCCATTCAAAGTTATTGACGAGAGAGACGAAGAGCCCGTCAATAGACAGAAGGGCAACCACATTGGCTAACAACAAGTTCAAGAAGTAAGGAGAAGCTATGGAGTTTGACCAGTGTCAAGAGTATTTCGATTCGCTTGACCTTCCTACTCCCAAGGAGATTATGTACGCACTTCTTGGGCACGCAGCGTTTCACTACAACATGTCTGGAGCTGGAGTTCTGGAGAGCATGGACGCAGTTCCTACCTTCCTTAACTCTTGTGACCAGCATCAGGTGGAGCATCTCACCAAGTTTAGTGAGTGTCTCACTGTGGTTACTCTGCTCTCTGATTCTCCTACTCAGGTGATTCGTGAGAAGTTCCATGAGGTCAGAGAGGCTATGGATAGCGAGTTCGTAGCTTCACAAGTGAAAGACGTGTCGTTCGAGGAGGTGTTTTTCGGTGGGAGTAGCGAAGAGGGCATTAGCCAAGAAGGCAACCCGCAAGAGAACGACAGCTAAGAAGGTCCCCGCTCCTTCTGTAAAGAGAAAAATAGTTTTCATGTTTGACACCAAAGTAAAGGTGTACACACATGAGCTTGACGACGGAACCATAGTAGCTACTAGAGCTACCGTGGACATAGGTTCAGTTAACATAGACGACTTCATACACTTAGAGCTTGGAGTAGACGGTCAACTTGTAGAGCCTGCGGACGTTAACGAGCTTGACCTACTAGATAGACTTCTCTTTCAGGAAGGAACCACACCTCCCCTACAGTGGGAAGGTACAACCCTACATCCCGACTTCCAGTAGTAGCTAAGGAGTAACAATGGGAGACGAAGAGTACGAAGGAGAAGACTTCCTGTCTGGAATGATGGAAAACCTTACTCCTGGTGTTACAAGAAAGGTGGCCAAGAACGCTCCCCAGTACCTCATTGATGACTACAACTCCGCTATGCGGGAGATGAGAGAAATCTATGAGTCTACTTCGCCCGCTGGTTTCAGTAGTGAAGAGGAGTGGATGGAGGCAGTCTCGGTTAAGCTGGCTGAGAGTGGGGCCATCATTAAGTACAAGGACGCAATGGGTGCTCTTATGAACATCCTAAAGGTGTCAATCGCACTAGAGATTGTATTAGTAGGGGAGGTAACGCATGACCACGACGAGTGACGACAACGTTGTACATGACGACGCAGTGGTTGAGATTCTGTCTAACAGAGTGTGCGGGTTCTGTCTTCTTGGAACCCACATCAACTGCTGTATCCGTACAACTCCGTTCTACAACAAGGTGTGGGTGTGCCCATGTGACTGTGACAAGTCCGTGGTAGTCAAGCCCAAGGGTCCTGGTGATTGGTGGAAGAAGTACAGCAAGGAGAACTACCCCCGTACCGAGAAGAAGAAGCGTACCACCGCCACAAACAATCCCAGCACAGTCACCTATGTTGCTCCCAAGCCCGCTCCTCGTAAGCCTGCTCCTAGAGATGCCCGAGTTGACGCTCTGGCTTCTGAGATGCTGGATGATGTGCGGACTCATGAGGAGTTCAAGAAGGAGAAGGAGAAGTGGGAGTCATGACCATTGAGCTCCCTCAGTTCTACTACTCTGATGTGTACAACGACATGAGTGAGGCTGGGTACGACTACAAGGACAACCTCGGGTTCAATGGATACGTTGATCCGGTGCTTAGGCTGCTTGACAAGGCCAAAGAGCTCACTGACGATCAGGTGTTCGAGCTGTTGGACGCTGGTAAGAGGGCTGTTCAGGCTTTCAGTAGTGAAGACCTGTACCAGAACATCTACTGGGGTCTACATCACGTTCATGGAACTCCTGTCATGGGCACTTCTTCTTACGCCATTTACTTGGCTGACGATACTGGTAGAGGAGTGTTCCTTGATGATTACATGTGGAGTGACGCCACCCATCCTCTGTTAGAGGGTGTTGGGTGGTACTACAACCCACTCAAGTGGGCTATCTGTGCCCTTACCGTTCAAGATTTAGTGGGCATCGCTCCTCAGTGGACTGTTGACCACTACAACTTCATGACTCTGCCATGGAGGGACGTTATCGGACCAATCAGTACAGTTGGTGGTCAGCACCTTCTGTACAAGAAACAGAGTGAGGTGAAGTATAACGGTTACGGAAGCCTCGCAGAAGCGCCTACACATACCTCAGGCGGTACCCCGGTTGTAGGCTGGGCGTAATAACTAACAAGAGTAAACGGAGAACCAATGGATACCGACCTTAACCATGTGTTCGTTATTACAAGCTTTGGTGACGACACTAAAGACGCTGTAATCAACGGACCATTCTCTAGCTTCACAGAAGCTGAGGATTGGATGGACTCCCAGCCTGACGACGATGAGGTGTTGGATATGTACGCCATCCCTTACGTCGATCTGTGGGACGAGCTTGATTTCCTTGGCACGGAACTTGCTGAGGGTGGAACCGTGTATGTCAATGATCCCTATGAAGAGGGCGCAGGCAATTTCTTCAAGGTGATCGTCCGCAAGTAGAACGATTTGACCTGTACCTAGATGAGAGGTACAGTAAAACCAACAAAGAGGGAGAGTTGTAATGCTTGGTGTTTTCTTTGAGCTTGAGGACGTTACCGGTAACGGCAATCCTCAGTACCTTGTTGTCCCCATCGACGGGGAGGCCAAGGTGTTCAGTCGGGTTAGCGATGGTGGCAAGAAGGGACAGAATATCTGGACTCTTGACATTGGAATCCCCGCTACTGGAGCTCTTACTAAGGAGCCTACATCTATCGTGGTGACTGAGAAGGACCTGGCGCTTTACCGAGCTGTCGGTAAGGTGTCTGTCCTTGGTAGTAAGGCTATCAAGGCTCATGAGTCTGCGCCTGACACTACCCTGATTACTGATGACCTTTACGACCTTTTACCTAAGGTCGCAGCTGGTCACGGTGATCTGAACAACTGGGTGCGTGACGGAAGACGAGTCAACCCGGTCAACACTGGCACTGACAGTGACTTAGCAACGAGACAGTCTGCTGCTGTTACTACGGTGTTCACCGAGGGTGAGACTGTTGAGGTCACTACCATTGAGGCCAGTGAGGATATCACTGGTGAAATTACTAACACGAGAGAGGATGGCTTCGTGCATTCTATGGCGCGAGTTCCTGATCTGAGTGTCGCTAAGAAGTACGTTCATCGTGAGGTCTACGGTGTCCGTGACTTCGACGTCTTCGATTGGGCGTTCCAGAACGATAAGAACGTGCTGCTCTACGGTCCTACCGGTCCTGGTAAGACCACTAGTGCTGTCGCGTATGCTGCCGAGAAGCAGCTTCCTGTCTTCATGGTTTCCGGTACTGTGAGCCTTGAGGCCAGCCAGCTGTTCGGTCGTTACATTCCTGACGGTAATGGGTCGTTCATGTGGCAGGATGGTGGCGTTACCGAGCTGGTGCGTCACGGTGGAGTTCTCATCCTTGATGAGGTCAACTTCATCCCGAGCAAGATTGCTACGGTTCTGTTCTCGCTTCTTGCGGGCACTACCCGTTCTATCACGCTTCTGGATCACAAGGGTGAGACCATCGTTGCTCACCCCAACCTGTTCATCGTCGCTACCATGAACCCGTTCTACGCGGGCACTCAGGAGATGAACGCCGCCTTCCGTAACCGTTACTCTATTCAGATTGAGTGGGGCTACGACGATAAGGTGGAGAAGCAGCTGGTCGGCAGCAAGAAGCTTCTTGAGATTGCTGGCAAGATTCGTGCCCGTGAGGCTGCTGGTGATATCGTCACTCCTACCCCCACGAACGCTCTTGTGGACTTCCTTGAGGTCTCGCAGGCGCTGGGTCTGGACTTCGCAATCCAGAACTTCGTGGCTAGGTACCAGGAGGATGAGGCACCTGCGGTTAAGATGGTGTTCGATTCTGAGCGCATCAACCTTGAGAAGGACCTCAAGATCGTCGGCAAGACTGTGAACGTGGACAGCGATGAGGTCAAGGCCGGTAAGGGCACTAACGTGGCCGAGGAGCTGGCCAAGGCTCTCCAGTAAGAACTACCCAGTTTCATAACTGAAAGAGGGAGAGATGACGACAGTGTATGATCCCCCCACTGGGGGCACCTTTGACGAGTTCGGTAATCCCGATCCCAACGGTGAATATGATTCAGAGGGGTACCTTCTGGATTATGACAGTCCCGTGTTCTCTGATGAGGAGATTGACGAAGCCTTTAGAACAGCGGCTGACGGGACTGATGAGAAGACGGCAGAGTTCGCTCACGATAACCGTCTGTCTCTTCTTGCTAGTACCTATCAGCTTGCTGATAGTATTCTGGCTAGAAGTGGTATCAGTGTTGTTCGAGTTACCGAGCCCAACAAGAAGGAAGCTGCGTGGACAGACGGAAAGATCGTCTACGTCAATGACGCAGTTATTTCTGCTACGGACTTCGACAACATTGAGAATCTTAATGGGGCCAACTTTCATGAGCTGTGCCACATTCTGTTCTCGCCTAGGCGCGGTACTGCTTTCATTAAGGATTTACAGGCTGCCAACATGGAGCAGAGCTACATCATCCTTGAGGATCAGCGGGCAGAGACTCTGGTATCTGTTATGTACCCGTCTACTACGGTCTGGCTTTCTAGTCAGGTTCTTAGGTGGGTTCTTGATACCCCGTCTGTAGCGCAGTATGGGTACATCTACATTAGAGGACGTAGGTACCTTGATGGCAAGCTCAGAGGTCTGCTTCGGTCTACCTTCATTAGACCGGACCTTCTTCCTGAGATTGACCGCATCATCGACGCTTATCGTAAGCTGGTCTTTCCTAGGGACTTCGCTATCGCTAAGCAGCTGATCGAGGATTGGGACAAGATCATCAAGGAGCTTATGCCTCCTCAGGATGACGCCTGTAACCACTCTTCTGGGTACAACTCTCCTGCTCATGGTCATGCGGTAACGCAGGCTACACAGAAGGCTCTTCAGAACCAGGAGGGGCCGTCTGAGGATGAGTCTTCTCCTGGTGGGGACGGAGCTGGCGAGGGCGAAGGTAACGGAGAAGGCGACGAAGGAGATAACCAGGCCACAGGTACTCTAGGTAGAGGTATCGGTGCTGGCGACCCCAACGACAAGAACACTGGAGCTAACAACAAGGACCCGCTTGAGGGTCTGGCCAGGGAGGGCCTTAACTCTATTCGGAACCGTCCTGATATCAAGAAGGAGATTGGACAGAAGCAGAGGCAGATCGGCGCTAGTGAGGGAGACCCTCTAGCCAAGGCTGATAAGTCTTCCAATAGGCTAGTTAGTGAAGAGGGCATTAGCAACCGTAACAAGCTTGTCAGAGTTCTTGAGAAGCTGGTCATGGCTGCCGATCCTGGCTGGCTCAACAGAGAGCACAGCGGTAAGCTGAATGTCAGTCGATTTATGGCTGAGCAGGATTACGACACTGCCTTCGACCAGTGGGAAGAGGGTGTCCACGACGCTACTGATATGGAGGTCGTTATCCTTACTGACGACTCTGGTAGTATGAGTGGTTCCGTCGTTCCTGCTCTTGAGGCATCTTGGGCAGTTAAGTCTGCTCTTGATACTCTCGGCATTCCTGTTACCAGTGCTCTGTTCTCTAACACTCTTCGTACTCTGTACACTCGCAAGGAGCGTGCTGAGCGCACTGTCATGCGGTACAACTTCCAGGCTGGCGGCACAGATGTTAACGAGGCTCTAGAGATGGCTACGAGAGTCTTCATCAACAGCAAGAAGAAGCAAAAGATTCTCATTGCCTTCACTGATGGTGCTTGGTCTCACTACCCTGACAAGCACGGCATTACTCCCGATGAGTACATCGACAAGCTCAACAAGATGGGGGTTGTAACTGCTGTTGGGTACGTCGATAGGTGGGCTGCTAGGCATGTCTCCGCAGAGGACGTAAGTCTGATGAAGCAGCGGTACGGTCACGGTGCTACCGTGTTCGGCATTCTTCATCCTGGGACCATGGTTCAGTTCATGAAGTCTCTTGTTACGACCTCTATTCAGAACACCATTCGTAGAGGTCGTCGCTAAGCCTCGGCCGCCACAAACAAATTGGAGCACACATGGCTACAAAGAAAACGTCCACCCCTCCTAGACCCAAGGTGAAGGAGTGGTACGGACCCATCAGCCCCCACCACGTCATAAACAACCGGTGGGAGGGTAGGAAGCAAAAGGTTCCTACTACTAAACTTAAAGAGACCAAGGTAAAGGCTCTAAAGAGTAAGCGAGCTTCTGAGATTCAGACACAGGTTGAGGAGTTTGCTAAGTCTAATGGGGTTCCCGTATCCGAAGTTACACTTATTGGGACATATAACAACGTGTACATGCGCGCCGATGTTCCAGAGTCTGATGAGGCGTTCAATAGAAGAGTCAATACGGTTGTCAGAAATAACAAGCTAATTGACCAGTGCAAAGCAGACATTAGGGCGCAAAAAGCATGGGACAAGAAGTACGCAAAGCCTGCCCCTGCCCCCACTCTGAACTACAACACAAATAGTCAGGTTCTGCTACAGACTGTTATTAACGACCCAGAGATTGCCGCCATTATCAGTAGAAAGTACGGCAGTCGCTAATACTGTTTCACTAATGAAGGAGAGAACATGATTTATGACGTTATGGACATTCAGGACGTTGCTGTCCAGCTTGGCGTCAAGATGTCCACAGTCAAGTACTACTTCAAGCACGACCGTATGCCTCCGGCAGACGTTACGTTCAATGGTACTCCTGGCTGGTTCCGGCACACCATTAATAATTGGCGTCCTAATAAGGCTGTATGGCCCATGATGGCTCCTGAACAGGAGGAAGCCGGGTACGAGCAGCTGGCGCTGGACTACGAGCATGTGGAGTCTGAGTCCGAGCACGCAAAGTATGAGGTAGGCGAGGACGAGGGCTATGTCATTGAGTACGGACATGACGAGTCCATGGGAATGGCTGATGCTCTAGAAGATATGAAGGCAGAGTTCGGAGAGCTCATTACTGAGGAGGTTCCGTGAGCAGGGCAGCTATCATTACCACTAATCGCGGTGGAATTAAGACCCTTTCTGATGCCTTGACTCCTGCCGGTATCCCTGGGGTGCCAGCTGGTAAGAGGTCTAAGAAGATTAAGTCTCTTGTATGCGGTGACGGTTCCACCGTCTTCGCTTGCTCTGACTGTACGTACGTGGCGGTCTCGTTCAACTCTGTGGCGGCCCACAGAAAGGTCCACGTTACTGCGGCCAGAAACGCTACAGCGTTTCCTGCTCCTGCGTCTAGTATCGAAGGCACTCACCTTGAGAAGATTCTGGTTCAGGAGATTACCTCTGTAGTGGAGAAGGTTACCTTTGCCGACAAGTCCGAGCTCCGTCGTCTTAACCGCGAGCTGGCTCGTACTAAGAAGATTCTCTCTGATGAGAGAGCTGCCCGTCGCAAGGCAGAAAGAGCTCTTAAGAGAATCAAGGCGGCAATTTAAAGGGTGAGGTCTAGAAGACCAAGTACCCCGTCGCCCTAGCGGGGGAGCAAGGAAGCCGGTCCTCTTTGCTCCCCCGCTCTTCATTTGTGAAAAGAGGAGCTGTGTTTAACAAAGACAAGCTCAATATAGAACTAGATGAAGCCCTGTCTACCATGCACTCGGTCATGACGTCAGAGATTGCTTTCTACGTCTCGGAGTACCCAGAACACAACAACGACACTCCTACAGCTGCTATGGTTCTAGAGAGCCTAGCCAGAACATTGCTTGATCTTCTAGAGGATGATTCTCCAGGATCGCTCTCCGACGATATGAGGCGTAGAGTGGAAAAGAAGTACCGCACCCTGAGGGGGACAAATGCAAACGTTTCTTCCCTACCCTAACTATTATGAATCAGCAAAGGTACTGGATAGACAGCGACTTGGTAAGCAGAGGGTAGAAGTGAAGCAAATTCTTAACTCTCTATTGGGTCATTCCAAGGGCTGGATCAACCACCCTGCTGTGAAAATGTGGCGTGGTCATGAGTACGCTCTTACTAGCTACGGGCTTGCTATTTGCTATGAGTGGATAGACAGAGGGTACAAGGACTCTTTGGCCAAAGAATTTATAGAGCTTCGGCTTATGTTAGGTCCAGGTCATGAGCCTCCTTGGAGACTAGACGAGAGAATCCACCTGTCTCACCAGAGTAACCTGGTTAGAAAAGACCCTGCTCACTACAGACAGTTCTTCCCCGACGTTCCAGACAACCTTGCTTACTTCTGGCCTGTGTAGGGGGTGAAAAATGAGTGAAGTAACCTACGAGATGACCGTAGAGTACACCAACGTGGTGTTCAAAGAACGATCGTATGACTCTTATAGTCGTCCTAGGTGGGTATGGAGAGTTACCAGGACTACTCCTACTCCTGACAACTGGCGATCAAATAACCAGGTAGTAACTGTACGTGGTTACTCTAGATTCAGGAGGAAAGCTCTAAGAAAGGCCAGAAAAGCCTATTCTAATATGCAGAGCGGTGTCGTAGTTACTACTGATACAGCAGACCTACTTAAGAGAATCCAGAACCTAGAACACGAACTAGGAATTGAGGCAAAATGAAAATCCTTAAACGATGGAGCGTAGAGTCCCTAGCCGACGGTCTTAACGTCGCATGGGCAGTGGTAAGCCCTAATGGAGAGCGTCTAGATGACCACTGGTACTCCAACTATGACGAAGCACTAGAGGCCGCCTTCTCCTACGAAGAAGAAGACTACGAAGACGAGGACTATGACAGAGACGTCGATGCGGACAAGAAAGATTTTATCGACCCCATTATGGACGAACTAGCACAGGTTCAGATAGGGCTTAGGTCTCGTGGTCTACAACTTGACCTGGCAGACGTCAGAACGGTATTGGAGAAGTACCTATGACCAAGGAAGAACGACGTTTCAGTAGTGAATCCATGAGAAGGTTCAGCCTGAATTCAGGGTGGTGAAAGCATGAACTTAGATAGCATATGGTTTGACCTAGACGGCAAGCCGATAGACATGTTCGAGTGGGGGAAGATCAGAGAGACTAGAGATGCCGAGGTGAGCTGGATCGTCGGCAAGACTCAAATGTCTGACGATGTAGAGGTATCCACCGTCTGGATCGGCATTGACATGAACTTCGGTGATGGTCCTCCCCTAATCTTCGAGACCATGGTGTTCGGTGGTGAGTACGACCAGAGGATGCGTCGATATACCACCAGGGAGGAAGCCTACGCCGGTCATGAGGAAATCGTAGCACTGTTAGAAGAGACAGGGCTGTCGGTGGTATCTAATGACGAATGAGATTCAGGGAGAGCACGACCCTCTTTGCTTCCCCGCCATTCGTGATATCCGTGTAGGAGATTGGGGGCCGATGTGCTTCACCTGTACGGTGCTGGGTATGGCTAGGGAGCAGGGGGTCATCAACTAGAAAACCCCAGCCCAGTATGAGTGGGCTGGGATTCACTAATGAAACGAAGTCTTCCGCCACAAACAATTTACACTAGGTCTACTACCTCACACCCGTCAGCAGAGCACGCCAAAGACTGGCTGCCGACAGTGCCATCCTCTGTCTCGTAGAACGGTAGGTCTGCCCACCTAATTTCATTAGGGAAATCAGCTACCGCTTGTCGGTAATCTACTTCCTCAATAGGCTGGTACGGAGCCTGCTGGTATGTGTGGTCCGAATAGGGCAGGAAACTAATACCAGTGATCTTATCAAAGTTCCTGTACACCCAGCCCGCTACGTCAATCCACTCATCGTCCTTAACATTAACGGTGATAGACACGGAGTGGTCTGCCCAGAACTCTTTGTATACCATCCACAGCGCAAGGTGATCCAGAGCTGAGACGTCTTCGCGCTTGATGGCATTCTTCGGGGCGGAAACTGGGAACGAGAACACCGTATTGGTGTCAGGCTTCATTACGTCTGGCTCATTCGGTACACCATACGCCTTCATCAGATTAGTGATGGGGTCGGTGTTGGCTCCGCGCACAGTTCTAGTGTAATACTCGCTGTACCACGGGTGAATGCCTGAGGAAACTCCTGTTAGCTGGGATACCGTACCCGAAGGCTTAACGGTAGTGACAGCGACTGACGGATTAATACCAATCTTGTCCGACTCCTTCTGGTTCGTCTTTTGAGCCAGCTTCCGTAGTTCCGTCAGGCGGTGAGGCAGTCGAACATCATTGGGGTTGTTCATCATCTTGTTACCATAAATACCAGTTAGTGATACGCCTAGCAGTCTTTCCTCCTCGGCGTTCTGCTTCCACTCAGATCGAAGACCCTTGAAGTCAGTTAGAGTAGACTGCCAAGTACCCAGGATACTGGCGATCCTTACTTTCCTCTTTAGGTCAGCAAGGGTATCGTCGTGCCTGATTACGACCTCAGTAAGATTACACACACCCATGTCTCTTAGGACAATCTCAGCGCATGGGTTGGTGCCTTCGATCTTAGACCCGTCGCGTCCTATCTTGTCGGCCATGGCCCTAGCTCCAGCTAGATTAAAGATTCCTCTCTCACCAGACTGGCTCTCAATTAGGTTCCTCCACTCACGAAGGAATTGAGTAATAGGTGGCCTCTCCATGTAAACGGCAGAATTATTAGCCAGAGCTCTCTGTCCGTCGTTGTCCCACCAGTTTCCTGCCTTTGCCTTAGCCATCTCAAAATCATTAAGGTCGGACAGACTGATTAGGGCAGAACGTCTTACTCCCCCTGATACCACAATGTCACCAATCATACACATGAGGTCGTGACACTCTAGCGGGGTTAGTCGTCTCCCTGCGGCATTCTTGAAGGTTTCAACAGTGAAACGGAATAGCTTGTCTAGTGGTCCGGGTCCAGAAGCTCTACCACCGAAGGTCTTTAGTCTGGCTCCCAGAGGTCGCACAGCACTCATGTCCCATGTAGGGATTCTTCCATCGTATAGGTAGAAGATAAGGCTGGCGTATGCGTTGGCCCAGCCCTCCTTACTGTCTTCCACCACAATCACACGGTCGGTAAGCTCAAGGTCGGGGATTATGGGCAACTTCTCGGTGTGCCTACGGGAAACAGAGAACCCTACACCTGTACCATGCATTGATACAAGCATGGCTTCACTGAAAACCAATGGACTGTTAACCGCCATAAAGGAGCAGTTGTACGCGGCCATGTGGTTTCTAGCTAAGGCCGGTCCTGCTGTCATAAGGGCACGCATAGAGGGCATGACCTCTAGCTCTCTAATGGCTGTTTCTACCTCATCAAAAGCAGGGTCATCAGGGCTGTACCCGTACTTGGTAGACAGATGCTCTCTCATGAAGGCTATGTAACGGGATACCGACTCGGCCCATGTTTCTCTTCGGCCTAGGTCGTCCCTCCATCTCGCGTACCTACTCAGCGCGATAAAGTTCTGGTAGGGATTCGTCAGCTCGCCAGTGGGGGAAACAACAGTCAATTTAACTCTTACCTTTCAAATGTCGGCCCAGTCGTCACAATCACCACACCACCAGTCCTGATGGTCGGTGTCAAAGTCGTAAGTTCGTTCGCCGCACCTGCGGCATGTCCTAAACTTAGCGCTCATGGCTGGAAAACGCAAGTCTGTGTAGTTTCACAGTTGAAAGTCCCTATTGGTAACACGGCTATCACTTGTCATCCAGTGTCTGCTTGATGACTACATCGGAGGGAATTGGACCCGAATCCAGCTCCTTTAGGATACTCGCTCGGTCGCCAAAAATACTGCTCAAAGCACCCGCTCCGCCCTTCCTTTCGATAGTCATTTTGATGAACTCGTTGTTGTCTTCCATCTTCTTCAGTCGCTCTACCAACTTGAACAGTCTGTCGATTTCTTGGGACACGTTGGGGTCTGGGTAACCGCCGTTCAATTCCTCACCGTAACGGGCAAAAGCTACTCTGCTTGCTTGCATTTCGATCATAGCGTTCAGTAGTGAAACCAGCTGTTCCTTGGTCTTAATCTCCACCGGAAGGCTGAACGCACACTCAGCGTCGGGCTTGAAAGCGGGGCAGTTGGCGGCTACGAAACAGCTGTTACACTGACGTAAAGAGGCCCCTGTTGAGCCTATTACTGGAGCCTGTCGCAGAACCTCTGTGCCGTCTTCTAAGCGATCAACAATCGTCTGGCTGGTGACGGACACAACAGGCAGATATGCACGCTCATGGGGCCCTCTAGGGCTAGGAACACGGCTTCCTGGCTGTACCAAAGATGTACCCCTGTTGGTAACATCCAAATCGGAGTTTCCTGTTAAATCGACCTCAAACGAGCCACTGTTGGTAACATCCTCGACTAGGCTCAAATGCGGTGCGTCAGGCTTCTTGTTGTCCATATCCTTCTCCAGCTGTTGGTACGACCAGATAGCCAGCCGTGTGACCTCTTTGGCGTCGTCTGCCAAGATGGCGTCGTAGTCTAGTCCTGCCTTTTCTATTACATGCTTGTACCTAGTTCTCGCCTGGTCCTTCATTCGGGCCGGGTATCTAACTAGTCGTGTACCGTCCCAAACTATAGTCTCACCGTTCCTCATGGCCTGGGTCCAAGATAGGGTGGAGGCGGTAGTCAGAGGAGACTGATACAAAGACTCTGGGCTGCTCACCCCTAGGCCGTGGAACATGGTTCCTTGTCTGCCTGTCGCAGACCTCATGTGTCCAGCTATCTGATGGGAGGCGTTACTAAGAACTTCAGCACCTGGTATAGCTATCTCTTTGTAGGACTCACTAAGCTCTACTAGGTTCTTGAACCCTAGGTTGGGGTTCCAAACGGGCCAGAACCTCTCATCAAGGTCGGCGTAATAAACTCTCTCCTCCGCCGCCCACTCTGGTCCTAAAGCATCGGGGGCGAACTCAATGACACCGGATAGGCGACTTTCATTAGTGAAAACAAAGTCCCTATACGCCTTGGAGAACTCGGTTAGCTCCTTGACGGTCATACCATCCGTCTCGGTAATACCCGGACTGGCTACAACCAGAGCGTCGTCATTGAACCGCTCAGACACTAGCCACTTCTTGGTCTTGGGTTCGCCCCTAGCGACGATTCTGCTGTAGGAGATACCCATAGCTTTGACACCCATGGACTCTAGAATTACTCGGTTGCTGCCCACTTCAGCACCTAGATAGATGATCTTCATTCTACCCCGATGGTGTCCTGTACTCGTAGTCGATTGTCACTAGCTTTTAGTGCTAGCTGCTTGTTGATTTCCTCTGTTATGGAGGCCCATGATCTTCTGAATCCTCTGGGGGCGTCTGGTCTAAACTCGGGCCTACCATAGATGGGAGACACGAATAACAGTGAGCAGATACCCTGACGGAGAGTCTCAGTAACGACAACCGGATTGGAGTCAACGTAGTAGGTAATTTCGCCCTGGGTTCTAGCAATCTCTACTTGGCGTATAGTGAGCTCTTCTCCTTCTAGTCCTGGCACAGTCAAGATAATGTCGTCATAGTCAGAGATGTGGTTCATGGCTAGCCACGCTGTAGTTAAGTCTAGAGGCATACTAGTTATTAGTACTACCCTACAAGTCCCCTTGAACACCTTGTATAGAAGAAGGCCGTCTGTTTTCAGTACGCCTGCGGCATCCCTAAGTACGCCGTCTATGTTCATTACTACGTTCACTGAGGTGTCCTATACGTACCGGCTCTGCGTACAAGAGTGTCCGAATTGGGTAGTTCTACCCCATATGTCTCGAATGAGCCTTCTGTCCTGATATCGTCGTAATATTCCTTTAGTCGTCTCATAGCCTGCACCACTCCATTAGACTTCCCCACCTGCCATCGGTGGTTACCAAAGTCGTTGTACCCGTAACCTAGTGGTCCGAAGGCTGCCTTCCTACCTGAGTGGATTTCCTCGTATAGTCCTTCTGCGGCGTCTAGAGATGCGTGTAGAGCTGTAATGGCGTTTCTTCTGTGGGCGTCGTTTGACGCGCCAATGACTGCCTTGCTAGCGTTGTTGTATCTATCAACTATAGTCTGCCCACGAAGATGGTCACTCTCAGTAACCTCTCTCCAGGCAGACCTAGTTACAGGTCTGGGCTGCGACTCTGGCACTACTGTCCATTCGTCCTTAGTCAGGTCGTAAGCAGCGTAGGGATTAATGAAGTTGATACCGTTCTCTGCTGCTGTCACTCCAGCGTTGACGTAGAACGTAACGTCAAAGACCCCTTCTCCGAATCTCATTGGAGAAACGTCAGGGTGTAGCTCACTGTGGAAGAGCTCGTTTAGAAGTCGGGCTATCTCAGAGTCACTAGCATGAGTGAACTGTGGGTTGGAGTGTCGGAACTCAATGTAGTTGATGCCTAGTAGTACGTCTAGGTCTCCTGGCTCTCCGCTATGTGACCACTGGTAGGACACTCCTGAACCGGCGATCCACACCCTTGCCCACAACAAACTATTAGCAAAGTGCTCGCTTAGGAATGAGTGGGTAGTTTCTAGTACCCAGTCTCTAACATACGGCTTTAGGTGAACCCCTGTGAACAGGGCGTCGTCCAGCTGGGAAGAAGGCGTGGAAAAGTAAGAGGTGTGTTGGTGCTGTATCGACACGCCAAATGGAAGGTTCATGTCACTATTCTGTCTTAAATTTCCCCAGTTGTCCACCTGAGTAGTCGTCAGTTACCACTACGTCTGTGTTATGAGGGTGAGACATATATCCGTGTACCGCATGGGCGTTAGAAAATCTGTGCATCAGAAGCAACAGGGAGTCCTCGTATTCGTCAGACTCTGCTTCGAATACAGCACCGCACTGACAGGCTAGACTAACGTGCATCTTTCCTCCTGCCTAGGGCCTTCTTGACCGCGTTAGAGGGTGGCTCTGGTTGAGGGTTCTGTGCCCTCGCTATTAATTCTACCCTGGCAGAGTCAGAAAGTGCCCCGGAAAAAGTACTAATGTCTTCTAGTGTTGCCTGCCTAGAAATCTCAAAGACTGGCATCTCTGGGCCGATTTCTACGTGTACAACGGCGTTCTCATCAACCCACACCATAAAGGCAGTAATGGCCTTAGTGCTCACTTGTACAGCCCCTTAGCAGCTCTCAATCTCTGATCTACAACAGACTGGACCGGGCAGAAGTTACATAAGTAGTTTCTTGGTCCAGGCGCGTTCTTAGGATCGGGCAGCCCAGCATCCCTTCGCTCCGCCTTAGTATTTGGCAGTAGCCTCATCTTGTCTGTCTTGTAGTCTGGGCAGCCGTCTGTTGGGCGCAAGTGCTTAGCAAAACACTTAAGAGCGTCCTCACGGAACGTGTCTGATGTAGCGTAATAAGTGGCGTCAAACTCGTCAATGCCCTTAGAGCCACCGCCCTTAATTTGTTCAATCATGCGGTGCTTAACATCTTGGCGTGTCCACTCATCTACAGGAACTCTGAACAAGTGGCCCTTATGTGGCTCTCCTGATGGGAAAAGGTGCCTGCGCTCAATAGAAATCTCTAGCAGCTGATCGTGCTCTGGGTCACCATCATAGGGCGGGAGCTCCTCTATAGACTCGCACACAAGACAGTACAAAAGTCTGAGGTACTCAGGGTTATCACTACGAGGTACGTCTGCGGGAATGATCCTAGACAAGTTATGCTCCGATTAGTGGTTGTTTAGTGTGGATAAGTCTCGTCATCTCGCTCTTGAGGTGGCAGCTCTGTGGTGATGTACCCGTAACCTTGGAATGGGTTTAGGTACTTACGCTCACGGGCAGTCATAGGGCCACCCTGACCTGTAACGTCTAGCTCTGTATTGGGGCGTGCCTTACGGTACTTACCGTCAGTAACGCCTTCCCTTAGTCCCGCGTTCATTGAGCGAGAAGAGTTAACAGCCATCATCGTCCTATCAGTTGTTTGGCCTGCTTGCCTGCCTTAATACTAGCACAGTCTAGGCACATTCCTAAGTACATTTGTGAGATGGGATTTGTAGTGCAGCCACACTTACAAGTACCACTTCCATTGTACACAGTAGCGTTAGCGTACACACTCTGTACTGCTTCTGGAGACAGCAGGCCAGAAAGCTGATCGTAGATTCCATCATTCTGATCCATGAGCGCCTCCCGAACAAAATTGACAGGTCTTGGACAACCCACCAGATTCTCTAGACATTTCTACCACTCTATTAAGTATAGGGTGATTTGAAATCTCTGAGTCTGCTATCTGGAAGGGACTTGGACTAGTTCCAGCGGAGTACGGAATCTTTAATCTGGAAATAAGTCTTGGAGAGAGACTTACTTGTCTGCCTCCCGCATCATGGGGAACCATGCTGCCTCCCATGTAGGTTAGCGCGTCCTTAACGCACCTCTCGCAAGCCATACTACACCTGCCCCAGAGAGTTTCTACTAGCCCCACTGTACCCCGCCACGCCTCCAGAGAACCAAGAAACTCTTGGGTTATTTCTGTTCTTGGCCAAGTCTGGCTTATCCAAGTCCATAATGTCCATAATTCCTATGGTGCGAGTTTCGTATCCATATCGGGGCGGAAACAATTGAACTTGAGGAAGGGGCACCTGAACCATGTCCGCAACCTCATCGGCAGGAAGAAGTCCAACTTGGATGGCTTGCTGAGTTAGGCGCTGCTCATTAGACGCAAAAGGTCCCAGATACTGATGCCTTGGAATAGACGGTACACCGTTAGCCCCATTCTGCCCCTCCTGGTTTGTGAACCAAGGAGATGAGGTGTTATACACACCGTTAGGTGTTCTCATATCACTCATATTAGCTCCACGGTGGCTTCATGTGATCGAACTGCTGTGTACGAACTGGGTTAATCTGGTTAGGAATGTAGTTGGGGATGTTAACCTTACCATCGTTAACCAGATGAGTTGGGGGAGTCATGATTCCAATAGGAACTGTTTTCTTTCCCTTTGACTCATTCTGGATACCAGTTGTATTAGACCACTCTTCCGGCCATAGGTAATCACCTGGGTCAATTCTTTCACCCTTGTGTACACCTCTTTGGTACGACCTCTGGTTTGCTCTCTTCTTAAGAGAGTCCAGAACCGTGTCAGTCTGCCTGCCCTTGTCATCTCTACGAGAGCGGATAGTTCCTAGGTACCCATCTGGGTACTCCGCCATAGGCTCTCTACCAATACCCATTCGGGCAGCGTCAATTTGAGACCTGGCCATTGGCGTTCCGCCACCGCCTTGGTTAAACGCTCCGTACAGACCTGAAGCACCAAGGCCCTGCCAGTTCTGGACAGGGTTCATGTTATTGTAGGGCATAACAATCCTCCTGTGAATGGGCTGTTTACAGTGTAGCCCTAGGAGCTTCTGGCAGTCCTGTTATACTCAGAAAGCATGTCCTTAACCTGAGCTTTGAAGGACTCTTCAAACTTCCTCATGTGATCGGTTACCTCGTACACTGAGTTGGTGGGGGGAGAGTCTGATTCAAAGCGTAAGTGCCATCCGTAAACCTGAGTCTTACCATCCTCACTTCGAGGGCCCGGAACTATGTCATAGCGCTCATTTAGGTGAGCGCGAGCTGCCAGCTCTGGGACTTCCTTCACAGCCTCTTTATATGAGTGTTCTAGGGCTGCCTCAATAACCCTAGTAGGGGTATCCGTGTAAAACTCAAACCCGGCCCCAAATTCTCTAATCATTCTCAGTCCTAGCAGCAGCAAGGAGAGTTGTAAAATCTAGGTGCTCCGTGTCCTGTGTAGTTCCCTCATATAGAGTGAACTCAGATATCGGGCAGGGCGTACTAGTAGTTTCTTCGTGGTAGTACCAACCGTAGAAGTACTGGTGTACAGCTGGGTGAAATACCCACCCCTGAGACAGTCTTCTATCTGATAGAAAATCTGTGTTAGAACCGAGTTCTTCGTACTCACCATCAGGACGTGACCACATGCCTATTGTTCTCTCAGACGTGACCATTTCGTAGTTCGCGTCTTTTGGAAGTAGGCCCCGACTTAGAGCCCCCTCAAAGGACTCCTCTATTAGCAGTTCTACCTGCTCGTAAATGTCACTAAGGTCATCATCTGTAGCATCTAGAGGCACCTCTACAACGTACCCCTTACCCCATTCCCGCATTTCTGTTAGCTCCTTATGAGGCTGTGAATTCTTGACCGCCATACATACACCATCCATCTTGAATGTGGATGGGGTCTAGGACATAGCGAGGGTCATCCTCACGATATCTAAGGACCAGCGCACCCTGCTGCCAATCCTCGTAGCTCTTGATTGGTACGCCAGACAGACTCTGGGCACCCTTCATGCTGGGTACAGCACCGTCCACCCTACACAAACAACCCGGTGTGGCAGCGAAATTCCGAACGGGTCCGTAACGATCTTGCTGGGTTGTATGATGGATTTCAATTCTGTGGATGTGCCCGAAGATGGTGCTTGTCCTGTCTCCTCTAGCGTACGCGCTAGCTGTGCTTGCTGAAGACCTAACAATAGAGCCATGTACGCACTTAATCCAATCGTTTAACCAAAACTTTCTAGCTGGGTAGCCGTCAAGCCACTCAACCTGAAGGCTATCAACATCCAGAAGGTATGGTGCAGACATAACTGGCCAGTCACTGGGAGGCGTGGATGCTCTGCGTAGCCCAGCAGACGCCATGTTAAACTTAGTAACAGTGTCTGTGAGTCTCTTATCGTGGTTACCTTCAAGAAGGACAATCTGAGAATGGGGAGCGGTAGCTCTCTGCTCAGCTAGCCACACATGGCCTGCGTTGATAGCATTCTGGGTTGTTGCCTGCCACTGGGAGTGTTGCTCATACTTAGACTGAGCAGGCAAGTCTAGGAAATCGCCTAGATTGACAACCACATCGACTCTAGAGTCCTGGTTTACGGCAGCTAAAAGCTTGATAGCAACAGACAGTGCTGCCTCATCATGAAATGGGTCTAGTGTCCCATCTTCTAACTGTCTGTACCCAAACTGTGGATCGGGCAAAATAAGAGCGGTCTTCCACCCACCAAGCATGGCTGGAGCCTTCTTTGGAGCCTTTGTAGGTCTAATGATGGTAGGTGCAGCGGTAGTTACGAATTTGGTAGTGGTTTCCACATTTATCCGATCTAGTAGTCCGAATGATCCTTCTACGAGGTCTTAGTAAACTCTGTAGGTGCCTTAGGAGGATCGAAATTGAGGTTGCTTCCTAGAGTATTAGCAGACAGAGGGGCACCAGGAGTAGACTCCCAAGCTGTAGCAGCCCCAACAGAAGTGCTAGTGCTCTTCATGTGTGGTCTAACCTTTTTAGCTGGTGAGTGGTACTCAGGATGTGGGTTACCCATACCGTTAATCTCGGTGTCCACATGATAGGAAGGCTGAGGTCTAAACTGACCCGAGCGCATAGACGCAGGCATTAGTAGCCCTTTACAGCCCCTGCTGAACCGTCCCAGAAGGAATCCCCTCTAGGAACTGCTGAAGGAACTACGTGACCGTTGGCCTGTGTAGCACCAGCAGCTGGGTCAGTCATAGGAGGAACACCTACGGTTACAGCGTGAGCCGCACCTAGGTTCTCGTTGATGATTGGGTTACGACCACCACTAAGTCCAGCTACCAAGGCTGGGTCAGCAGCCTGAGTGTTCTTCCTAGGAACTAGGGTTCCCTGTAGTGCGGGAGCTGCTGAAGACTGGATGGCGTCATTGCCAACTGGAACGCGGGGGGACCCTACTCGGGCCATACCTGCAATGGCTTCTTCTGGGGTTGGGAGACTCACTCTTCCTCCTGTGCCTGCGGTTAATGTATAAGAGGAACTACCACCAGCGCGTCTGCGTACTGCGTGTCCTGATGCCCAACTAGCCATGGAATTTCCCCTTTCGTAGTACTATTAGGGTAGGGGTGTATTCATACCCTGTACTGCTTAACTTACCTTTACCTTGAACAGTATAGCAGTGATTTCTCCGTCCCGAGATTCGATTGTTACGAAGCCCGGTATGACGTACAAATCCATACCTCTGGGAGATACATAGCCTCTGGCGATTGTGATAGCCTTGATGGCCTGGTTGATAGCCCCTGCCCCTACAGCCCTCAGCTTGACTTCCTGAGTCTGGTAGAGCGCGTGTGCAATGGCTGAGGCCAGAGCCTGTGGGTTGTTCGTTGAGCTTACTCGAAATAGTGGTTCTTCTTCTGAGTTGGTCATTTTTGCACCTTAGAGTCCGTGTGTTTATCGGTACTCTAACTGTACATGATACCATAACTTAGGAATCCCTGAACTTTTCTGGAGTTGCCTTTAGTAGCTCTACTACCGTCTTTTGGTACGACAGGGGCTTTTCCTTGCCTGCCAACGCGGAGCAGATTCTAGCTATCACGTAGGAGTCTGCCATGTTGTCATCAGCAAACTCCACTCCCCACTGCTTGTAGATTCCTAGCATAACCTCGTTCTTTTTAGCAGTGCCCTTGTTTGTGGCGTATTTCTTAACCATGGTCACAGGAACCTTAAGCGGGTAGACATTCCAAGGTCCGTCACCCAACGTGAGCTTCACCGCAGCTGCCAGCTCTCCTAGAACTGACGCGCTTTGAGACTGGTAGACGCTGGCTTCCATACCTATATCAGATAGGGAATGTCCTAGATCAGTTACTTCTATAAGGATGTTGTGCAAGAACACCTGTAGGTCAAAGAGACGCCTTACCCCCTTGTAAGGAGAGCTGTATACCCAAGAGTAATACTCTCCCGACAAGGGGGCGTAAGCGGTTACTGCGAATCCGGTCAAGCTTTGGTCAATGCCAATGAACACCTTTTGGTCCTTAGACCGTAAGAGTCCACCGTCAACAACCTTTGGCTTGGCCATGCTTACTCTGCTAGCGTCTCAGCAATGTACAGATACCCGGACAGGTCCTCATAAGAGTCACTGTGTGTGGGGGTGTTCTTGAGTCTGGAAATCTTTAACAGACTCATGCACATAGCTACCTGATGGGCAGTTACTGGATAGCCAAGGTAGGCTGACCATAGAGCGGCGATTCGCTCATGGTTCTCTCTAACGTCTCCGTAGTCTGATTCTCTCTCATTAAGGATAGCTGGTCTGAGAGGAGTTACACCATCCATCTCGGGGAACGGAAGCTCGTCCTGAACCCACTGGGGCTCAAACTCCTCTACCAACTTTGGTCCAGTCACGCTATCTCTCCAAGTTTGATGTGAGGTGCAGTTTCCGCAGTAGCAAGCCATTATGCCGTGGCCAGCTCGTTGGACTCCTCCCAGATGGAGACTGGGCGGTAGCCACCATTCCTACGAGTGCTTCTGGTGTAGTAGCCAGTTGGGCGAATAGAAGCCACATGCTTCATCATGGGGCCAAGAATTCTATGGTCAGGAGCGTCATCCATGTTCAGAGTGCCGCGATCAACGGCACGCTCAATGGCCTCCCACACATGATCCACGGTGAAGGTCTTCTTGTCCCGTGCAGTTCTCTTAATGATAAGGAAGACCTTACGCATCCACTCCTGCTCTAGAAGAGAGTAGTGGGTGTTAGAAGAAATCATGAAGGTCTCTACGAGCTTCTTAGGAGTCAATTTATGGCCATCTCTTTCCGTTGGGTGTACTAGATGTTCTACGAGTTAGTTCTCTGCTAGCTAGTGTAACGTTCCTGTCCAAGTTCTGGTGAACCGCTTCCACTAGCTTCCTGTATGCGTAAATCGAATCAAGCTCAGTCAAGACTACCACAACCTCTGGGTCCGATGCAACTCGGGCCTTAGCTGCGGATACAGTCTTGTCTGATGTGTTGCCCATCTTCGCTGCTTGTAGCCTTGCGGCCTTTTTCTCGCACATTCTCTCATCTACCTCAGCCGCAGCTAGCTGAGCGGTAACGAAGTTCTGTATTGTTACTAGCTTTGAGTACAGCTCCATTAGCTCTTCATCAGACAACTCTGTGATATCTGCTGGCATGTCTGGAGCTTCGGACACCGGTGGTGTTGGAAGAGACAGCCCTTGGCCTCTCAGCCTCCTGCTTGCGTGTGCTGACTCTTCGGAAGAGAACGAATAGTAGCTTGTCATACGAATACCTTACACTGCTTGCAGCCGTTAACTGGATCGTTGGTGCAAAGAGGAGGGGTTTTTGTAACTCGAACTGCCCTCTGGATATCAAACGCAATGTCTAGCATAGGCTTCACTGTATCAGGGTTGGCCCTGATTGTAAACTCCTTGACAGCCTGGTCTGATTTCTTCTCGTAGATGAAGACAATCTCGTCTGGCACGGTTTCGTAGACGCCAGCCTCTTTCATGCGCCTAAGAAGTTCTAGGTACAGCTGGCCCTGACGTATGTGTGTAGAGAAGGGGCGGCGAATCTGGTTCCAAGCGTCATCGAAAGACGCTCCGTTGTAGAGCAGAGACGGCTCTTCCATTCTAATAGTGCCTACCCCAATGCTCTTAATCTCAACAAGAACGTCACCTATATCGTCCTTCACCCAGCCATCTGCGTGACCGCTGATAAGGAGCTCATGATCGTACAAGTTAATCTCTTTGTATACCATGTTGCTTGATCTACACCCGTAGCAATACTCTGGGCGCTCACCAAACTCGTCCATGCCACAACCAGCGCACTCCCACCTACCCCACAGAACTCCCATGTCAGCAAGACGGTTCTGCCACTTAGCGTGGATGTAGTGACCCTCATCAAATATGTTTCTGAGGCGGAACCCTACTACGTCCTTGATGGGACCCTGTGTAATGGTGAAGTATGACGCCCTAGCGCAAAAGTCTGTCTTGCACAGCTCTGACGGATGGATTACAGAGTGGTTACGTTCCTTCTCTGGCTGGGCCAAGATAAACCGTTCTATACTGCCCAGGAGTCTCGTTGGGGTTTTCTTCGTGTCTAGGTACTGCTTTAAGGAACTGTCTTGCTTTGTCTTCGGTGCCATCGTCCCCATCCATTACCCATTGGCGGAATGACTTTGTTGTCAAACCGTCCTTAACTTGACGAGCGTGCTTTCTTACTAGGTGGGCGCGTTCTCTGTGTGACATACCACCGTAGATACCGTGCTCATCGTCTATCTTTACAGCGTATAGCAGACACTCTTTCCTTACTGGGCACATTGGTGTTTCTGCTGTTCCCCAGCATATGGCCTTAGCCATGTCTGCTTTGATCTTGTATACGTCCTTGTTACGTGGCGGGAAGAACAAATTTGTGTCTACAACCCTCTCACCGTTTTCGTTTGGTGGGTAGTTGTTAGGGTCACTACACCTAGCCTCGTATCTCCAAACATACTCTGGCTCTCTTGGATCGTACTCGTACATTCCTCTCCTCTTGTTGGTTGGTTATCAGCAAGAGGCACGGTAGTAAGTATTACCTACATATTACCGCAAAAGGGACAAACAAGTCAAATCGGACACTACAGATCAGTCATAGCAAGCCAGTCATCTTCTGTCTGGACTACGTAGTTCTTACCACCAAGTGAGATGCAGAACAGGGGCTCTCTGCCAACCATGATCGCTTCTCTTTCTAGTTTCTGTAAATCCTCAGCCTTTAGACTGTAGGACTTGGCAGCAGTGTACTTGTGCTCAATCAGGTACTTATCGGACCTCACATCGCCCTTCCTGGACCAGAATGCCCCACTTGCAGCTACTCTGGTTCCACCAATCACCTTGGCTAGTCTTTTTTCGTGAGCCTGAGAAGCCTTCATTCCCTCGGACTTCACTTCTTTATCTCCTCTACCCAAGCTACTTCGTAGGGACTAAACGTAGCAGAGCTACCGTTTGTTCTTCCTACAATGAGAGTTTTGTCAAACCACTTGACACCTATGGCGTCTTTAAACACCACCTTCTTGCTCTGGTACCATCTACGACCTGTTAGGTGTACCACTACGGTGTGCGGGTTAGGTTCCGTATCCACAATTAGTTCCTCTCCAATTTAGTACACCGCCATTATTGACACTGTGTACGAACACAGCATCCTGAATCCAGTCAGGTGCTGAGCTCGCTGGCTTACCGACATAGCGCACGGCCACTCGTTGCCCTGCTACAGTTGCCCATCTAGCGTTGCCGTCCCAAGTTGATTGTAGGAACTGATACGCTCCGCTGGCTGTAGATGTAGGGTTGTTGGCCTTGTAGTGCCCTGCGTTGAGAGACTCATGGCGTCTGACGCATAGGCCAAAATCTCTGACCCAATCGTCTGTCTTGTTCCAGACTTCTTGTACACCACTATCTCTCCATTCACTTTCAACACGGGTGATTGATACTCCGTGACTTTTAGTTTGTTCAGCTGGGGGCAGGATCACTAACGCTAAACTCAGTAATGCCTCTATCATGTGTCTCCGTAGGTTCGGGAACAATAGCATTGCTCAAGGCGAGGCGTTCCAGCTCCTCACGAAGTTCCACATCTGAACGTACAGCAGAGATAACGGCGTCTACGCCTTGCCACTGCTGCCCACCGTAGTAGTACCACGCACCACGGCGTGTGATGTGGCCTTCAGCAATACAAAGTGCTACTAATTCCTTGCCGAAGTCAATACTCCCCTTAGGGCAATCTCCGCCCTCATCGAAGTACATGTCTAAGTAGGCCACCTGCTGTTGAGGGGCTGACTTATTCTTCAGCGTTCTAAGACGGATCGACTGACCGATCCTCTTCTTGTTGGATGCTGGACCTATTTCTATCCACTCATCCCTCTTGATTTCTGTGCGGGTTACGTAGGCGAAGTCCTTTCCTACCCCACCAGGAGTTGTTCGGGGGTCACCATGCATTACCCCAATCTTGTATCTCCATTGGTTAATCATTATACCAACGATAGGACGCTCGTACTCTATAAGCGACCTCTTCATTACCTTTCCGATCTTGCGGAAAAACTGGTTAGTCAGTAGAGCACCACGACCCGGACTCATCTCACCAGACAGCTTACCATCTTCCTGAGCAGGAACCAAAGCAGCGTAGCTGTCCACCACCATCATATCTACAGCGTGCTTGCTGGCAAACTCGTACAGGGCGTCATACGCCTCTTCCATGATAACAGTCTCAATGAGGATAACCCTATCCATGTCTACTCCACACTGGATAGCCCACTCAACATCAAAATCCTCAGCGGCTACCCAAGCAGCAGTGAACTCAGGGTCAATCTGTTGGTTGATGGCGATGGTCTTCATGGCGAGGAACGACTTGCCGTGGCTAGGCTCACCAATGAACTCATGCCAACAGTTAGACCGCAGACCACCACCTAAGATGTAGTTGAACGTGACTGAGCCGGTCTTGAGTCTAGTAGGCATCTGAGTTACATCAGAGGCCACCATAGAAAACGAGTCTCCATACTTCTTCTTGAGAGACTCCATTACCTTTACTGCGGCTGGGTTAATCATACTGGTGGTAGTCCTTGTGCTACTCGTCCTGGCATATAGTTGCAGTCATAACATCTAGGAGTGGCGGTAGCCATTCCATTCTGGGTAACGATGGATGTGTTACTCAGAGCAAAGTAGTGCGCTCCTCCACAGTTAGGGCAGCTTTGTTTACTGTCTGCTGTGCCCTGACCTCCCTGCCACTGCTCTGCTGCCTCAACTAGGTTTTCAACAGTGACCTTAGTTGGACGAGCAGGCCAAGGAAACTGAGTCTGCGTAGCCCGTGAAGGGTTTGCAGGAGGCATGGCAGGGGGAGGCGTCCTTTGAGAAGCATCTGATCCTAACTTATCTGCCCACCAACTCACTTAGCATCACCCCATCTGTCTACTATGTGTGCCTCCACAACCAGAGGAACATCAAAGTAGTCTATCGCTTCCATCTGCTCTTTGACAACTCGGTAGGTTTCTTCGGCGCAATGTTCTGGAGTCACCACTACCAACTCGTCATGGACTGTAAGAACAATGTACGCCCCCTCAGGCAGGTGCTCATTAACCTTGATGATAGCCACCTTCATAACATCAGCGGCTGTACCTTGAATCAATGCGTTAAAGCCCTGCCTCTCAGCCCTAGCAACCTGCCACTTCACCTTACTGTTTAGGTCTGGAAGATACCTTCGGCGTCCGGTGATGGTCTGAACGTACGGTATGGGCTTCTTAGCCTTAGCCGAAGTAATACACAGACGCTTTAGCTTATCAATGTTCTTGAATTTCGAACTGAACTCACGCATGATCCTCTTAGCTTCGTGCTCTGGAACCTCTAGCTGTCCAGCAACCTTAGCTGGGCCTACTCCGTAAGAGATAGCCAGAACCAGAGTCTTAGCTGCGGAGCGAGTGATGTTAAGGGCATTGGCAATCGTTGTGTAGATATCCTCACCAGTCTTGTAAGAGTTTACAAGGGCCGGGTCCTTGCTAAAGGACGCAATGATCCTAGGCTCAATCTGAGAGTAGTCAGCCACAACCAGCTTATGGCCAGGAGGTGCTACGAATAGGTTTCTGATGAGCTTGCCGTACTTTGATCTGCTGTTGGGTACGTTCTGTAGGTTAGGAGCACGGCTAGACATACGACCAGTTTCAGCACCAACCTGGTTGAAGTCTGTGTGTAGAGACCCGCTATCCAGAAGGGGTTCTTTGTACTCCTGTACAGTCCTACTTCCAACAGACTTAGTTCTGTACCCACCCATGTAGGGGATAACATAGGTGCTGAGAAGCTTGTTGATTTTGGTCCACTCTAGGATTGCGTCAATGAGTGGGTCTTCGTACTGGTACAGCTCCAGAGCCTCATGACCTACTGAGTAATCTGTGAATGTAGTAGGGATACCGGCGCGCTCTTTCTTTAGCCCACCGTCAGTGAGACGCTTTGGCTTTAGTCCTCTACCGCCTTCCTCAACTGGCTTGAACAGGATTTCCTGCTTCTCACGGTTGGACTGTAGGTTGAACCTCTTTCCAGCGATCCTAAAGATGTTGGCCTTAGCTACCTCTGCGTCATACTCTAGCTTCTCCTTAAACTCAGTAAGGGCTCCAGTATCAATAGGGGTACCCACCAGACGCATCTTTACCAGAACTGGGAGAACGTCCATTTCCAGATTCATAACTGTACGAAGGTTGTCTTCGTCAATCTGGTCAGACAGCTGTGTCCAGATTTCTGCCGTAACGGCAACGTCCTTCCAAGCGTACTCTGCCACTTCACTGAAAGCGTGCTGTTCAATGTTCTTACCAACACCCTTAACAATGGGGGTACTTGAGTACACCAAAGACAGATCATCTAGGCCCATGCCCCACTTACGTGGGTTGTGCAAGAACGAGGCAACCATAGTGTCACCAAAAGGGCCAACAGGAACGTTACCGCTTAGGTACTTGGTTACAGAGCCTAGATCGAAGGCTACGTTGTGGCCAACCTTCAAAAGAGTTGGGTCTTCAAACAGCGGCCTAAGAATCTCAAAAGCCTCAGTACGTGTTAGCTGCTGAGGGGCCTCAGTCCAAACAGTTGTTGCCTTCTTGGCATCCACACTGTAGTCAGTCTTGCGTGGCTTTAGACCTCTAGCCAATCTGGCTTCCAGATCAGGAGTCATCTTTAGAGCAAGCTGGGTCTCAACAAACTCTCCATGAGGGTGCCCCATGGGGATAACATAGGAGTCTGTTCCATTAGAAATCGCGATCCAAGTTACGTTGTTACGCCACGGATCACCTCTATGGTCACCCATAGTCTCAACGTCAAAGCAAAAGAACGGACCAGCCTGAAACTCAGCTACAATCTCTTTGAGTCTGATGGGGTCCGTAATAATGTGCTGTTCTGGGGTAAACAAGCTAGACCTCCTAAGGTGTGAGTGGGGTCGGCGGAACAGAGGGAGGGAACACCGACCCCCACTCATCGCAGAACTACTTAGACGTTACCTCATCGGCAATGTCCTGTAGCTCAGCCCTAGGAGGGAAGTAGATAGCGCTCTTCGTCAGCGGCTCGAAAGAGCTGATTGCTGCGTCTACCTCAGCGAGGTCCATATCGTAGTCTTCCTGTAGGTCCCTAGGCTTTACGGGGTGGAAGTTATACGAGGTAGACTTGTTCACCTTGCTCACGCTCACTCTCCAGAACAGCTTGCTAAGAGGACCAGTAACCTTATCGGTGCTGAGGTCCACCAGCTGGCTGAAAAGCTTAGAGGTTGCGTTTAGCATGTACAACGTGGGCTCTTCGGTCAGATCAACAACCGAGAACACGGCTCTACCGGAAGGAATGTCTCCGATATCACATAGGGGGCACTGGCCGTCAAGAACTTCCCTACAAGGGAAGGAACGCTTACCGTCTCTGGTAATCCAGTGCTGCTTATACGAGACAAAAGGCTGGTCCTGAAGGAACTTGATTAGCCTTGGCTCAGTAGTGAACTTGAAATCATTAGTGTAGGTCTTGCTGGAGAACACAGTCTTATTTGCGGCATCCCATCCAGCTTGAAGGTTGGAAGTTCTGTCTGACTCTGCATCTTCAAGGTCCGGTGAAAACAGATCGGACTCAAGGTCTGGGCTTGTGTAGGTATTCAACTAGGTTACCTCCTGGTAACGGCAAAAGGAAAATGGAATATTAGGCATTTCGGTTAACTATCGCAGTCCACCTCTCAACAAGAGCTGTAGTGAGGTCTTCGTGCAGGTTCCAGTCTACCCTAGATTTGCCTAGAAGTCCACGCTTACTGAACTCCTCTACTGTAGCATCTATGAGCTCTCTTGTCAAAAGACGTTTCCCCAGAACCTTTTTCCCGTCTCTGGTATGGAAAGGTAGACGATACGGGCTCTTGGGTATGTACGAGCTGTTCTCCCAGTATCGTACCGTTTTCACAGACTTTCCTAAAGCCTGAGCTAGAGAGCCGATATAGAAGAACTCAGTCTTCTTGCCCCTCACAGTCTTTACTAGAGGCTTCGCATCCCAACTAGGGTCTTCCTTTACTGCTTCCTTTGGGCGGCGCTTTCTTTTCTTAGAGCCGAATAGATACTCGTCTAGGTCTGCGAAGTCTTGGTCAATGTCATATGGCATTACTCAACCACCAGAGCGAACGTTTCCTTACTCGGGAAGATTCTCTCTAGCTCATCGTCAGAGATGCGGCCCTCGAACACCTGCTTCCACACAAACTCGGTATCCAGAGTTGGAACCATGATAAACGCCTGATCGGCAAGTCCCTTCTCTTCCATAATCTCTGTAGCGGCCTCCATATCAAGACCTCTCTGAACCCTGCGCTGGCGCTGCATTAGAGATGCGTCTGACCCTGGCTCTAGTTCAATGAACTGGTTGCCGTTAGAGTCGAACTCCCCAACCTGTTCTACTATATCAATAAGCTGGTCTCTGATGATCTTCTTTCTTGCGGCGAGCTCCTTCTCACTGTTACGAAGGTGTACGTACTCGGCTACTAGATAATCTACTTCTGACTTATCGTTGACGGACCTTGTGGGTGGAGCTGCTTTTGCCATTTCTTCTCCTATGGACGGCGTGCTCTTAGAAAGTTTGCCAGATCGCCTACGGTCATGTCAACTCCGCCCTTGCTGTTGATTCCCTTGCCATCCACGATGGCGCTAGCAACTGCGTCCTTCTGTGACAAGATTTGGTGCTGGCGAATCTCAATTGTGTCTTTAGCAAGAATGTCTTGGATACAGATAGACGGCCACTTGCTAGATGCTCGTCTGATTCTCCCGTTTCTCTGAGTCTTAAGGCCCAGTGACCAAGGAAGATCGTAGTTGATTAGAAGATTAGCCTGAGGGAGGTCTACTCCGTAACCTCCTGCGTCAGTGGATATAAGTACTCTTGTGTTTGGGTCTGTTTGGAACTTTAGCTTTGCAGCGTGCTTTTCCTTGGCTGACATGGTTCCATCGTACGTTACCCCACCTAGGTGCTCTTGGAGTATCCTAGCCATGTCTACATAGGAGCAAAACACTACTGCTTTGTGGCTCTCTTCTATACCAAGATGATCGGAAACTAGGGCTTTAATAACGGGCACTTTTGTAGCGCGAGCCTTATCCAGTATGTCTAAGTACTCTTCTTCCGTTAATAGATCAGATAGGTACTCTGACCCTTCGGTTCCGTAGGGGGTGAACTTCATGGCGCTGGTGCGTATTAGCTCTGGAGAGTCGCACAACATCTTTAGCGCAGTAACCTTACTCATTACACGACCTAGGGCTGCGTCTACAGCCTGCGACCTACCTATGCCGTAGTGGGAGTCAAGAGAGAACGAGGTTCCAAATCTAGAACCCGTTTCCTCTAGTTCTGCCATAAGGTCGTCAGCGATTACTCCGTATAGCTTTACGGCGTTCCTGTCCATGGGCACAATGATGGGAGGAGTATGTATAGTCTCAGGTAGGAAGGGAGCCACATCTGGGTCAAGCTGCGTCTTCCTAATGAGCACTCCCTGTAGCTTGTCATTAAGCTTAGGAAGGTTCTTGTATCTCTCTACACCACCCCAGGTGTTTCTTACAATGTACTCTTTGTCAAACAGATCGAATCTTCCAAGAATCTTCTTGTCAACCGCCTCAAGGATAGAGAAGATTTCCTCTGGTTTGCCGTTGTCTATTGGGGTACCTGTTAGGGCGAAGCGTACTGGAATGTCTCTAACTAGTGTCTTGGCTCTCTTAGACCTCTTGGTCCTAAACGCCTTGATAGCGGTGGCCTCATCCATGATGATGGCATCCCACTCATACTGCTTTACAACTTCCCAGTCGTTTACTATCTGTTCCCAGTTACAGAGAACGTAATCAACATTGGTATCCCACTGTACTTCTCTTTGTGTTGGAGTACCGTCAATTACGATAGTGGACCTATCAGTAAACTTGTGTACCTCATCTTCCCACTGGTACTTAACAGAAGACAGACCAACCATCAACACTCTACCTGTGATTACGCCAGAGTCTCTTAGTTGCTCTGTAGCACACAGGGAAATGACAGTCTTTCCCAGGCCGAGGTCATACGCCACTAAGGCGCGTTCCCACTCCACCATCTTCTGAACAGCTTCCACCTGGTACGGCAGAAGGGTACCTTTGAACATTAAGCTCCCATGTACAACGTGTCTACTGGGCCTCTACAGGTAAGGACCAAGGTACACGCAATTTCGGCTGCGGTCTTAACTCGCCTTTCCTGGTTAGACCAAGTTCTAGAAGTGTGTAGACTTCCAAGAGCCACAGCACCTCCTGACCCAATGGCCGTTTCTTGATACGGCAAAAGCTGTCCGTCCTGAGCATTGTACACCCAAACGAATCCATGGGAAAGAATCATAAGGAGGGCTCCGTCCTCGCCAGTGAGCTCTCCTCGTATAACACCAGACTCGTCTATAAACCTATTAAGGGCCACCTGTAGTACGGTGAACATCTCTTCGTATGTCTCTGTTGCTGGGAAGTCGAAGTTCCAGACTACGTTCTGCCCTATACCTACATTTCCTGAGAACCCAACTAGGTACTGACCTCGCTCATGAATTTTGGGCTCTACGGTTGGCTCAATATACTTTGAATCGCTAGTTGCCCTGTCTCCTGCCATCCAGTGCCCGGACTCATTAGCAACCCCCACTATGACAGTCATACCATGGACATTCTGCTTTTGGCATTCGACATGCCTAGGAAAATATCAATAGAGCTCATATCCCCGATATCCTTAGCCGTAGACACTCCGTAATCGAAGAAGAACACACCCTTTAGACGCCTTCTGGTTCGGACCTTCAGCTCCTCTACAGCCTTGGCCCCATCTGCATCTACAGCGGGGTTGTCTAGGGCAAAGATAACTGAATCGGCCTGAGACATTAGGTCTAGCTGTCTGTCTGACACCCGTACCCCCAGAGAGGATACCCCACCGGGGATACCTTCTGAGTGTAGCCTAACAGCGTCAATGGGAGATTCTACAACCACCATTATACCACCAGTAAAGGTGTCCAGCCCATAAAGGGTTTCGGACTTCCTTAGTAGGGCGGGAGGATAATTGTTAAAGTACCTTCTTGTCTGTCCCTTTTCTTGCCAGCCCATAAGGGCCCCAGTGTAGGGAGCCCTAATGGGGGTAATCCAGCTATCCGTATCGGGGTTCCACAGAACTCCGTATAGCTCACACGACTCTCTGGTCAGCTGTCTGGCTTCTAGAGCCCAGTCAGGTGGAGTAGTAAACCTGCCCAAGATAGATTCCGGCAGGGTCCTGTCCTTTACCTTCACGTAGGGACTAGGAAGACGCTTGGCTGACATTGGTGGTACTACAACCAGCTCTTCGGCCTCTTCTACAGAGATGCCTTTTAGATCAGCTACGAGCTTGTGGATGTTTCCAGAGTACCCACAAGAGAAGCAGTGGAACAGACCCGACTCTAGGTTCACAGAGAAAGAAGGGTTGCGGTCTTCCTTACCGGTTCTTTCTAAGTGCTTAGGACAGTTGGCTAGAAACTCGTCTCCATACTCATGTCCTGGGAGTTCGAGACCTTGTAGAGTCTTGGGTACGTCAACTCTCATCCCGTAGCCTTTCCTTTTCCTCAAGCCAATTCTCTAAGAACACACAAACCGATTGGATGATTTCCTGCTTCATCTCTTCTAGGTCTTCCTTAGTAACTGGTGCGTAGGCTGGAACATCAGGAGACGGAGACGGAGGGTTATGTATAGTCTTAGTAGAGTACACCTGACCGTTACTAGTCCAGCTGGTGCTTCCATAACCATACACGTTGGAGGCCGGGTTTCCGGTGGAGGCCGAAGGTTTTCTGGTATACACCGCAGCTGAGTTAACAGACATAGAGTCCACCTTGTTCATAACCATAGCTGCTAGTTCTTCCATTGGAACTGATTCTATCATAGTCAAGGAAACCCTAATGACCCCCTTAACACCAGGATCGGATACAGCAACTGACCGGTTTACCGAGTCAACAGTAGTAGCGTAGCCCCTTTTTAACAAGTAGTCCGAGAACGCTCTTAAGGTGGCGTCATATGACCGGAATGTGGGGGGCAAAGGTAGCGATTGCATTGCAGTACTTACACGATGATGCGACTGATTCGTCATGGAAGCATCCAGTGTCCCATCTCCATACGAGGAGCGTAGTTTCTTTTCCACAGTTTCTGCTCTCTTCTACTCTGAGTTCTCTAAGTTCATCATCGCCGTCAATGGCCTCTAGCGCTAGGATCACATCGCTGTCCTGGTAGAACGAGGACGAGTAACCAATGCTGTCCGCCGTAACCTTACCACCCTTTGTCTTCCAACTCAATACCTGGGTTGTGATTACAATGGGGATTTGTGCCCTACCAGCCAGCTCCTTCAAGGATCGTGTAATGTTGGTGATAGCTTGAGGGGTTCCTCTGTCTCCGGTCTGCTCATCCCACATCATGTACACACCGTCAATGAATAGAATGTCTGGCTTGTTCCTTTCGATCTTAGCGGCAATTTCAGATACGGTTGAACCGCTTCGGCTCTCGCTAAGTACAAAAGAGTTTGTGTGGGACTTCATTGAAGACAACATGCTGGCGTACCTGCGCTTCTCACCGGGTGTCAGGTTACCTCTTCTAAGACGCTGGTAGGACACGTTGGCTCTCATGGCGTCATGTCGCTCACGCTGTTCCCAGTTTGACATTTCGAATCCGTGGAACATGACGTTCTTACCCTGCTTGTGTACATGGATAGCCATAGCCAGACCCAGCATAGACTTACCAGTCTTAGGCTTGGCGATGACAGTGATTAGCTGACCATCGGTAAGTCCGGCTGTGGCTTCATCAATAAGAGCGAATCCTGTGGGCAGACCTAAAAGAGCACCTCCACGCTTTTCCAGCTCTTCGTACTCAGTGTACCTAGTCTCTGGATCGACCTCTAGGCGCTCATCAATAACGCCTGTAGTAGTCTCTGCGTTGATAACAGACAGACGCTTTTCAAGCTCGGCCTTTACTGCTTCGTGGTCGTTAGTAGTCTCAAACTCTGCGATTGCTCCCTGTACCATGTCTTCAATGAGCACCCATCTTCGGTACTCTACAAACTTATCAACTAGGTACAGCAGGGAGTCCTGCACATCAAGGAGTGTGAACGTAGGAAACTCGGCCTTAACGCTTGTAGCTGTAGCTACCTCGCCGTACTTAGACCAGTGGTCTCTGGTCCACTTCCATACGGCTCTGCACTCCTTGTTCTCAAACCAATCCTCTTTGATTCCTGCGTCAAGGATTGGGGCGATATCTCTATCCCGAATAGCCTTACTAAGAAGGCGAATCTCCGAATCGTACGCCACTATAGAACCCTATCAAAGTAAGCTGGACCTACGTACCAGCCTCCGTACCTCCAGGAGTACTCCCGAAGGTCTACTACCCCCAGTACCTCTGGGCGGTAGGGTAAATCCTCTAGGAGGTCGTCAAGTGTTTCATATGTACGACCATAGTTGATGGGCGTAGTACCAAAGGCTTCTAACTGCTGTAGAGCCTCTAGGTCTGTCATCCCATCCTCGTCAAACAATATCAACTCTAGCGCAACACCCGTCTTTTCCACAAATCGCCATAACAGAGATAGGAGCTCTCGGTTGTATGCGTGAGACACACTGACGCCTGTCTTGAACCAGAGAAACTTCTTGTCTGTCTCTGTCTTATCAGAGATGGCTCTGTTAGTTACAAGGATTCTTCGGGGGATGGCTTCTGAAATTTCCCCACGGATCATAGAACCTCTACTTGTCCATACTTGATGATGAACTCTCTGAACCTTTCTCGGTCCTTAAAGAGCTCTGAGCTGTTATGCGCTGATGCGTTTACGTGTAGGTTGAGTGGGTACTGCCCGCCATTGTTCTTCATCCGGGTACGAACCAGCCTCTCGTGCTTACACGTTTGGCGCATACCGTATGTGGGACAGTTACATCGAAGTCGGCGTGTAGCGGCTTCCATCTCTACCTCATACACAGCCAGTGGTGAGTCATGGCTAGGAAGAAACAGCTGGATAACTCTCCACTCTGCGTTCACGGCTGCCCCAATCATTTGAACACCACCTGGACGAACATTTCTGCAACGTCCAAACCAGATGCTGTTATAGGTACAGACGTTGGGACTAATGTGGGTAGTCCTTTGTTGAACCTACGACGCAGAAGTCCTGACACCATAGTATCGGCAAAACCGCTCGCTGACTTGTGATGCTCACCAATTCCTTGGATAACCATGAGGTCATCAAACCTTTCAATGGTTGTATCGTATGTACCGTCTTCGATTACATCGTCAATATGTACCCAATTTGCGGATTCTGCATGACCTTCCAACACCAGAGACTGTACCAGTGCTGAGGCTACCACGGCGGCGTTGACCTTACCTACAATCCACAGGCCCTTACCGCAAGAGTTAGTGTGACCCTCGGCTCTAAGGATGCGTCCCTCTCTAAACGCCTTAGCGTAAGAGTGTACTGCACCTTCTGGCACAGACTGAGACGTATAGGTGTCAAGCACGCCTTGGTCAATCTGTCTTACATTCATTGGGATATTGGCGTTTCTAACAGCCGCTAGTGCGGCGGCGTTCACCACGGGATAACCTGCCCTCCTGTTTCCTCTAGGACGACAGACGATACCGCTCTAGCCCGAAGCTTGTCAATGTTGACCTTGATGTACTGCAAGTACAGTCGGTAAGGAGGAAGCTCGTTACTGATCTTCTTAGCTTCCGGCGATTCGAAAAACTCATCTAGGAGTGTGGCGGCTTCCTCAGGCGTGATTCCATACTCTGTCTGCCACTTGTATAGAGCCTGTACCAGTCTTGTAGACTCGTTGGCTGCTCCAATTACAGGAGACTTCCATGACTCAGACATTCCTCTGTCAAGCTGAGACAGCCGAAGCCTGAACTCCTTACCCACATGCTGCATAGACCATTCTGATCTAGGAACGGCTCTGTGGTACTTGATGGTATTGCTAGCGGCTTTCTTGGCTGGTTGGGTTCTGGGTAGGGTGATTCCTACTGCCCCAAGGTGACTGTCATCATCGTAATACTTCAAATCAATCCCTCCAATCGACTCTGGGCGGTCTTCCGCCCCTTGTAATACCTCGTCAGAGGTATTAGAAGGCATATCTTCTAGCTTATAGCTTTTATATGGGCCGTTTCGGACACTGGTGTCCTCAAAAGGGACAGAAGATTCCTCAAAACGGACAACCTCATATAGCGATCTAGCCAGCCTTCTAATACACCCTTTCTCTATAAGAGACGCCACAACACGACGAGCAGTACGGTCAGTACACTTCAGCACGACAGCAAGATCAGACGTACGCGAATACGCCTGACCCTTGAAGTCTCTACTGCTGATGAAGTGGTACGCCATGAATTCGTCTGGCGTCAGATCAAAGAGGTTCATGCATTCCTATCTCGTCTTGTGTTCCGATCATCCACCCTGAGGTGGGTCTTGTCAACTCCTACTGGGGCACCAAAGTTTGAGAGCATGTCAAAACATATGTTGAATAAAATTCAATAAACCGAAAACCGTTGGTACGTAAGGGTTTTCACGGTCTCTTGAGGTAAATAAGTAGTGCGTTGCTTGCGAAGCTGCTTGCCAAAGCAAGAAGTACTACTAATACTGGGGACATTCCTATTAACAAAAGGGTAAAAACGGACACTATTAGTGATAGAAGGACCCTAAACCAAGGTGTTAAGACCACCTTCGTTATTATCTTGAATTTGTTTGGGATATAGTCCAGGAGCGCCAAGAAGAAGCAGGCCACAAGAATCGCGACCAGAAGGGCTTCTACCATGTCGAGGTCACTTCCAGCTGTCCGAACTCATTGATGAACCCTTCAATGGGGGCTTCCCACCTGTACATACCATCAGACCAGAACGGGTTCCCAAGAATGAATCCGTCTATCGCAGTACCCGTGTAGTCGTATTCTGAGCACACTGTCTTAGTGGTCATAGCTCTTCCTCATCCACTACTACTTCGCCCAGCTCGTTTACAACCCCGTTAGGGAACGAGTAATGATCCCATGCCCAGAACAACTCTGTCATAAGATCGCCAGGCTGTGCTGGTGTACCATCTGCTCTAACAGGAGCTACAGGAACCCCAAGCAATACTCCATCTACTGTTACATCTGACAGGTAAACCTGACTTCTCAACTTGCCCATTCTATGTTCTACTTCCTCTTGTTGTAGTGATCTGTGATTAGCGCGATTTCAGCTAGAGACAAAGCTTTTCGTATTACAGCTACGGCGTACAGTTCCATATCTATGCCGGTGGCCGAAGATGAAGCGCAGCCGATTCGTACTGGCAGTGCGTTGGCGAGTGTGGTGGTGGTGCCGTCCGTGGTCTGGGTGGTGCTCGTTCCGGCAACGTAGGTATACACCTTGTCTATAGTAGTGTCACGGACGCCAGCTACAACATCCAGCCCGCCCAGCGATCCGGCTACCTGGCCGTCAACGGCGCGCACGGAGCCGTCACCTATGTCGGTGTAGTAGCTGTTATCAGAGAATCGCTGGAGCAACCAGCCCACGTTGGCTGCGGGTGTCGCGTTCCGCTTTGCGACTAGGAACCGTTCACCCGGCGTTGCCGCGTGGAATCTGGCGACAGCCAGCACCGTGAACGAGTCGCTGGCCCCGAAATCAAGATCGGCGTGGTCTGCAATCTCCATGTAGTCGTCTGATCCAAACAGCCAAACGCTATCAACCACAGCCACAGACTTCCTACCAGAGGTAGACCTGTTGATAGTAGCAGTTCCTCCTACAGTAGCTGTGAAGGAAGTGGCAGACCCTGAGGTAAGGACAGAGCAATCTACAGTAAGAGCAGCAGCTCCAGACGGCTTACCGCTTCCGTCAATGGCGTTGTAAATTCCTCCGCCGTAAACCTTACCTACTAGTGGATCGTTGCTGGCTCCGCGAGTACCTATTTCTATGGCGTCTGTACCAACAGCGATGGCTGCTACAGTAGCCATTGTTTGATCTGTACCAATCTGTGTCCATGTAGCGCCTTGGTCTGTTGACTCCCAGAATCGGCAAGTAACACCACCAGCGCCGTTGTCTAGGTCTATAGATGCACCTATTAGATGACGAGTGCCATCCGTGAACCCTAGTGCGGAAGAGGTGCGAGACCTCCAAGACACAGTGCCAGAGTCACGCCACTGGAACTCAAGAGTACCGCCAGAACGAATCATCAATTCGTATCCTGTTGAGGTACCTCCACGGGTTCCTATAAGTCGTGAAGCGGAGGCAGATGGTGTCCAGTCAGGAAGCTCCACATCCACCCACACAAACTTATCTGTAGACGACGCCACAGATACGATAGTAGGTACTGATAGAGAGTTGTTAGCCAGCCCCGGCAGGTACACATACGATGTGCCAGCAAACACCAGAGGCTCTGGATCATTGGAGTCAGCAGACCCAGTAGAGCCAAGGGTGGCATTTAGGGCCGCACCAGAAGTTCCTAGATTGGTTACAGTCTGACCAGACCCAGACAGGTCAGCATCTAGGTACAGGACAGCCCTTTCAGAAATGAAAGTGGTCATGTCATCAACTGTTGGGATGTAGTCTACCACGTTACTGATTACAGGAGAATCTCCCCAAAGAAGAACCCTCCAGCTAACTCCCATTGGAAGGTAGTAGTCTATGGTGTCTCTTAGGCGCGAAAGCTTTGTTGGCTTATTAGGATACAGTGTAGAGATGGAAGAACCCGTAGTTCCGTACCAGTCTACATCTGAACCATCAGAGTTTCCTACAGACCCAGAAAAGAACGTAGACACGTTTGTTGCATCGGCAAACACAATAGTGTCAATGTACACAGTTCCAGTTCCATCGAACACCAACATTGCGTACGCAGCATCCTCTGGTGCCAAAACCACTATCTGGCGGTCATCCCATACCGCATCCACTGTCCCGAAGTCTACAGAGTCCGAAGTACTTATGAGAACAAAGTCTGAGTCGTACCACTCAACGTATGCCTCTAGTGTTCCTGTACCCTTAGCAGCCAGCCTAGCTGTGTAGTAGTTCAGTGGTTTTACTGTGGTTGGTAGATGGTACGCAAAAAAGTCAGTACTGCCAACTAGTTTCAGGCTAGTCAGCCCGCTTCTGCTCTCTTCATCAGAGATAGTCATTACTCCCGTGCGGCACTGGTAGTACGTTGCGTCAGCGTCGTCTAGCGTCGGGTCCATAATCTGGTTTACCAGAGCGGGGTTGCACACGATATCTACGCTTCTTGCATCCCAGTAGTAGAATGGGGTTTGGGTGTCCCCGAAGTACAGCATGTCTAGGTGTACCGCGTTTGTTGAAGACCCAGCCACAGCTATAGAAAGACCAACGTACTTAGCGTCAGCCGGAACAGTTGAAGTTACAGAAGCAGACGCCCAAGAGGAAGACGTTACTAACCCAGAACCAGCCACCATGCTGCCTACAGCAGTGCCGTCCTTGTCTAGCCACGTTAGTCTTGCTGTTACCGTTGGAGTTCCACTTGTAGCCCTAACAGGAACCACAAAGGTGTAGGAATCTCCCACTAACGCTTCGTATGGTACAGGAACGTTCTTTAGAAGACCGCTAGAGGGAAGAGTAAGAGTGGCTGATGCGCTGGTTAGAGTTACTACCCCAACTCCTGCCCTCTTGAAATCAAACAGTGGACCCGTTTGTGCGTCATACAGGTTGCAGGATGTTACAGTAGTACCATTAACTGCGGCGCGAGCGAGAGTGCCTCCTGTTATATCCCAGTTCCCTACAGACGCCTCGAAGGAAGAGTCGTCCAAGTCTAGAAGAAGGTTAAACCCGTTGTACACCTGGGTGTCCCACCCAGTGAGCGCCTTAACGTAAGCGGCTATGCCATCTAGAGAACCCTTGTTCCTGTATATGTAGCCAGCCTGCTTGTATAGCCTGTGTGAAGCAGCGGTACCTATGGTGTATTCATCTGGCATTCCAACAGATACAGCCCTTGTTGGGTCTAGGCGTCTAACTACTTCTCTGGTTGAGCTGTCTCCAAGAACACTGTCTACGTGTCCCTGTAGCTCGTCAAACGTGAGAGAGAACCCCCTTAGGAATCTAGCTAGGGCACCGTTGTAGTCAACAGGAGTAAGGGGGTTGTAGTCCTCGCTTGTAAGAACGGAAGGCAGGTTCTCCATAAGGTACTTGTTTGTACCGCGATCTTTAGGAATAAGGATGGAGGTGGCTGCATCCTTTACCCACGATAGGTCGGTGTCCACCACAAACAAAGTGTAGTAGCACCAGCCGGGAGTAAGGCTGACTCCGCTGTTTGTTGAAGAGTCAGTGTAGTACGTGATTGAGTCTTCTACAGTTCCTCTAAGAACCACAACTCCGTCATTGGGGGTCTCGGCAGCACCGTTGTATGAACGAGTTAGGATAAACTCCTTGTCTACCCTCTCTGGCGAACTGATAGTTACTTTTACCTCATCATACCCTAGAACTATAGCAGACAGGCTGGTAGACGAAAGGTTACCTGCGGCACCGTACTCTGTGGTGCCATACAGGAATGTTCCGTACCTAGCCATTTATCTCTCCAAGTTAGTTATGCAGCATACCGAATTACTACTCGTCCTGTACTACCATGTCCAGGGTTTCTTGGTGCGTCACCAGGAGGGTCCCAAGCGCCTCCACCGCCTCCACCTCCTGTGCCTCTAGCAGGCCACCCACCAGAAGTGAAACCAGTCTGTCCACCGTATGCTCCACCAGCTAGTCCACCGTTTCCACCTGGGTATCCGTAAGGAGGAGACCCGTCTACGTTTCCACCGCCACCGCCTCCACCACCGGCTCGCGCTTCAAACTCAGCCCCACCGCCTTCTGGTATTACACCACCAGAGAACGCAGAGAACTCAGAGCAGACAGCACCGTTGCCACCGTCACCACCAGCGGCCCCGGTAGAGGACCCCGGTGCTCCTCCGTTGTAGTATGTGGTTCCCCCAGAGGAAGTGCCTCCGTAAGGGGTAGCGGTTACGTTTACTACACCAGACTTTTCAAGCCTAGAAGTGCTGCCGTACCCAGCAACGGTTACAGTGTACGTACCAGCATCTAGGCTAGTGGTTAGAAGATACGTAGCGTTAGCGCCGCCGCCTCCTGGTCCAGCCTCTACACCCGCCTGACCACCACCTACCAAGAAGACCTCTACTGTCTTTCCCTTGATAGCGTTAATAGTGAATGTGTATGTGTAGTCAGACACCGGGTCGGAGGCAATGGATGCTGGGTTGAGGAATGTGTGGTACTTGTACCCACCAGTGGTTGTTTCTGTACCTCCGGTTGCGTCAATGAAAGAACCTACTCCGCCTTTAAAAAGCGCTGGTGATAGAGGCATCTCACGACCATTCAGAGAAGTTACCGAACGCTGTGAACGTTCCAGAACCAGTCTTGAACAGGGTTAGGGTGTATGAGTCAACAGCATTAGAGTTTCCAGACACGGGGGCAACCCCTAATTGCCACTTGACTGTCTGAGCGTTGCCGTCTACGGTAAACGCCGTTGGGTACCTAGCTGTAGCTCCGTTTGTGCATAGGAACGTCACAGTTACGGTGTCCCCCGTGCTCATGATAGAGTTCAGAGAGGTTCCAGAGTTTCCTCTTACGTTGAGTGTGAAGTTCCCAGTAGCGTCAGAGGTGTAGTAGAGAAGAGAGCTGGTTAGCACATCTATGTGTACTGTAGCTGTTGCTGGTGAGGCAACAACCGAGCCCACTTCTATAGGGCCGACAATCTTAGGAGTGGTTAGAGTCTTGTTAGTCAATGTTTGGGTGTTGGTAGTACCTACTATCGCACCCGTAGCTCCGTGAGTGGCTGTAAGAGCAGCGTGGGTGGCGACCTCACCAACAACGAATGCTGTGGTAGCAATCTGAGTGGAGTTGGTAGCACCAGCAGCAGTAGGAGCAGTAGGAACACCAGTAAGAGCGGGGGACGCTAGTGGGGCTTTCAGAGCCAGGTCAGACACAAGGTTGGTTACAGCAGACTGAGGAATAGCCGAGAAGGTATTGCTTGCCCCGCTCATTGTCTTATTAGTAAGGACCTGGGAATCAGAAGTTCCTACCAGACTTCCAGATACTCCGTGAGTTGTTGTTAGGGCAGCGTGCGCTGAAACCGCCGCCGTTACAAAGGCCGTAGTGGATACCTGAGTATTGTTGGTACCCGGAGCAGCGGTAGGAGCAGTAGGTACTCCTGTGAACGCAGGATCGGCTAGCGGGGCCTTACCAGAAGACAACGACGCAACAGAAGAGATAGCTGAAGTAATGCCAGCCTCAATGTTGGTAAGTCTGGTTGTAAGAGAGGTATGTGGGGTTAGAGAGCCATTCCAAACCCCGGACCAGGAAGAAACTAGAAGTCCAGTACCCAGGGCTGTTTCTATAGCCACAACCTCGTCTTGGAGAAGATTGACATGGGCGGCTAGAACCGTATCTAAAAGATCGGTTTTGTTTGTTGGGGTGGGTACGATACCACCAGGAAATACTGCCATGTCTCACCTCTATAGAAGTCTATTACGGATTCGCCTCAATATACGCCTGAACGTCCACCATCTGAGCTTCCAGATTCTCTAGTCTGGTTATCAGGTTGTCATACGAGGCTAGGCTTTTAGTAGAGCCTAGCCAGAGCGGAAAGTTAACATCCCCCGCCTCAAACAAAATCCAAACCTGCTCTCCAGGGGACGGGGTAACCACGTACCCAGCACTGACCATTGGTGGAACCCACTCGCTTGGAGAGTCCCCTGTTATAGCTGGGATGACCACACGTATTCTGTCCCTGTTAGCAGGGTCTCTAGTATCAATAACGATACCTCTGTACGCGCCAGTAAACTTCATCATGTACCCCCAGTAGCAGTTACAGTTATGCTGCTTGGGTACACAAGAAACATGGTGTCATAAGGGGCTACCAAGGTAGAAACCCCATCTGGGTCGCCTGTTCTCTTAAGAATGTCCACAGTGACCTCGGTAGTCAGACCCAAAGAAGACACCAGAGCGATCAGACCTGATGGGGAGATAGTTGCTCCGAACCCCACCAGACTGTAGTCCAGTCTCTCTAGTATGGCGTTCCTTATGGAGTTCTCTACAGATGTGTTGCTTAGGCTAGGAAGAGCCGTAACCGACAGCTCTATTACCGGGAATACGTACTCTACATCCACTAGGGAAAGAGCTACTCCCGCCACCATTCTAGAACTGATGTACTCGTACGTGGTGTCTTTTAGAGACTCATAGTTGGCCGTGGTAACCCAAGAAGGACCACCTTCGTATCCTGGCCTTTCTTCTGCTCCACCAAAAGGTCTTGACGGAGCTATAGCTAGACTGACAGCACCAGGAACAGAAGACTGAGCGCTAGACTTACCCACACCCGGAACTTGTAGAGCCAAAGACTGATAATCCTCTAGAGTTACTGCTCTATTGTTAGCCCTGTACGCCTGTGCAGCGTTGGCCCTGATTGAGTTTAGGTCTTCTGGGTCAGCACCGCCAGTTGTGGCTAGAAGATTAGTAACCTTCATCGTGTCAGAAAGGATATCAACATCACCAGAGGTTAGTCCAGGAACCGCCACCAATTCCTTTATAGTGTTAGCGTAAAGGTTGCCGTTGCTTCCTAGGCAGGTAGTAAATGTGGCCAGGACAGTGTGGCCGTTGCTGGGTATAGCTCCTCCTACCCCATCACCGAACTGCACATAAGAGCCACCGTAGCCGTCGTCAATGACCGTAAACACCTTGTCGGTACCAGCGTAGTCTTGTAGTCTAGTAACTCTGGTCCATGGAAGGTAGTTAACGTTGTCGAATACCTTAACAGTAACGCTATCCGCCACCACATTGCTAGAAGGCAGCCTGTACACGCTGTTTGCTGCGGCGGAAGATACACCTAGAGACACCCCGTTGCCAGACCCAGACACAACCTCGCCCTGTGTCACACTTACTGTGGCGGAAGAAGAGGCGTTTACGGTTATGGCTTCTGTGGTTAGGAAAGGTACCTCAATGATGAACCCGTCCTTGTTCACAGAGGCAGAAACTGTAGTACCGGCAGGAAGGGTCTTGTTTACTAGTGTGTCGTTGTTGGTAAACGTTACCTGACCAGACGCTGGTATCCAGCTAGCTGGTATGTATCCAAGGTCTCTAGATAGAGCAAGAACCGAGGACCTTCTTGTGGCTGTAGACAGCGCGCTCTCGTTAGCGGCTCTGTCAATGTAGTACGACTGTAGGTCTCCCAGGTGGGCGAACGCCTCAACCAGAATTACTCCGAAGTCATTAGGGTCAGTGCCGTCCCACTCTCCGTTCATGGCGGCAGAAACCCTGCTTAGGAGGTCGGCTCTAATAGAGGCGTAATCCCTAGAGGTGTAATCAATCTGGGGCGGAATCGGATCAACCATCAGTACTCCACAACTACGGTTATCTGGTCAGTTTCCACAGCGGCAGGTGTGGTGTAGTTGACGTTAATGAAGGCTTCCCCAGTGTCAGGAGATGCCACTACGTTGGTTCCCTCATACTTCAAATCTGGTAACCATCTTGTAAATGTGTTTGACAAGTCACTATCGAGAGTTATGTAGCTGTCTTCAGTGTTAGCAAATAGCTGAAGGGGAAGAGAGCACCCGTAAGACGGTCTCATGATCCTAGTTCCTACAGGTGTGGTTACTGCCATCTTGGTTCTGTCTGCCCACACCTTTGACGGGTCGGTGGTCATAACGACTCTTCCGTACCCGTCTAGTCTGAATGGCAAGCTGACTGTCTTCATGGCTACCGTGTCTACTTCTTCCTTTAGGTTGTTGGGTACAGGAGGGCCGATGGGTAGGTAAATAGGCTAGGATAGGTAGTGCCTGTGCTTCCAATAGTATCACCAAGTAGACCCGTATTTGGGGTCAGAGTTCTACCCGGTGAGGGGCTAACCCAATTAGAGTATGAGCTGTCAGAGGTAAAAGTATTGCCCAGAACTAGGTTCTCTTGAGGGATATCTAGGATACTTCCATCTACCTGTAGGTTGAAGGATAGTTCCATGTTGTAGTCCCTGAAAGGAACATCGGGAGGCGGGCTAGCATACTGGTCGCTAACCTCGTCTGTGCTAACTATACCCTCAACTGTGTACGCTCCATTACAGATGTAGTGTCTAGCGCTTTTTGTGATCCACCATCCAGAGGTCTCAGACGATCCGCTATCCACCCACACAGGATGGTACGGTGCCATTCCTGGGGCACCAGAACCAGACAACAAGGCGTCAAACGCCATCTGTCCACGGTCAGCCATTCCCTTAGCAAGGGCCCTAGCCTCTGCCTTGGTGTATGCAACTATGTGGGGGTTGGACCTATCAAACTTAGATAGCCTTCTCTTCCTTGCTCGTACCGCAGAAGATGGGTACTCGGTTACGTCAGAATACTCGCTAGCACTAGGACCGAAAGCCGTGACCGTAGCTGAGTCCGCTATGTCGTCTGGGTCGTCAGAGGTGTTTCCTATGGTGGGCGTAAACTGTGACAGCCTAGAAGTGTTCTTGGTTTGCGAGAACGCAAAACGAGGGGCCGTAGATCGGAAAATCTTTATCATGTTTACTAGCGGTAGAAAGTAGATTGTGGTTCCCTCCACCCTAAGAGCATACCCACAAATCTTAGATAGCTCAGTTAGCAGGTTCCAGTACGATCCACCTGCTTGAGTGATGGTAGCTTTCCTTAGTGAATGCTGAACAGTGACTACCTTAAACCCCAATCGGGTTCCTATATCAGTTACTACCTCTGGGCAGGTCTTGTTTCTCCAGGTGGTTCTAGCCGTATCCCTAAGCTGTCTAGAAGCAGCTACACACGTTATTGTGTGCTCGAAGTAACCATCTACTTTCCTAGAAGGCGACACCTTAGCAATCGTCCCCACAAACAAAGCCCGTCTTCCTCTGGAACCATAAGAAACTGTTACTGGCGTTCCTGGGTTTAGTGTGTCGCTAAAAGATGATTTAAAAGAGGTAAATGTAAGAGTACACGCATCGTGTCTGTTTATGTCTTGTAGCATCTGCATAGACACCCAAGTGATACGAGAAGTAATCTCCGACTTGGGGAAGGTAACCTTGAACCACCCGGTGGTTGTCATCTAATCACCACTCGGGTTCCGGGCTCAATTGATAGAGGGTCTATGCTCTCTGTGTTCCTGTCAAACACGTTCCACCAAAGACTCGCCTTGTTTTCCACAGACTTTCCAAGAATGTCGGCCCTGTCTCCTTCTCTCCACGTATACACAGTGGTGTACCTGCCAGAAGGAACCACAGTTCTAAACACGGTAGGGATAGTAGTTCCGGTCTTGGGGTCCTTAACGTAGACCACCTCACCAGTGGCGTACCTGCTGCTTAGCCTAATCATTCCTCAACCTCCCACGTAAATGGGTTGTCTCTGTCATTCTCCGCGTAAAGTGGAGTTCGGAACCCCGAGCCGTCCGTCATCTCTCCCATGTAATATTGGTTAGCGTAGTCGTACGGTCCAATAATCTTAAAGCCATTGTACCTATCTCCAGGAGCAAAATAGGGGATTACGTTTGTTGGTTGGTTAGCTACTGTGTTCCCTGCCGCAGCAGCAGCAGCGTCTGCCTGGGCCTGAAGTCTAGCTGCTTCTGCCTGTCTTCCACGGCTGTTCGGATCAGAGGTGTCCTGAGCGTCTCTTCTCTCACCCTTAGCATCAGGGAACCTAGCGAAGTTAACTGTGACCTCAGTGAACATAGGCACCATGGTTCTGGTGAACTCTCTATGGGTGTACGAAATAGAGGACACCCTGCCCCAATACCTTTGACCATGCTGAGACTGGTTCTGACCTACTCTTGATATAGTTCCCTGTGTTGAGGTGTAGTCGTAAGGAAGATTCTTAGGAGAGAAATCAAGAATCAAGGGAAGACCAAAAGTAATTCCGATATCCGCCGTCTTACCTCTAAGGTCGGTCTCATACGGTCTGCCAAGAAGAGTCCTGAATAGGAACTCCATGTCGTACCCAGTACCTCTAGTAATAAGACCTGTTATTTCTTCCTCTTGTAGTTGTCTTCCATAGTAGTACTTCTGACCGGCAGCATCGCTAGCAGACCCCCTTGGTCCTAATAGTGAGAAGTCCTCAATTCTGTTGATTACCAAGGAAAATCCTATTAGGGGCAAGTTAGGAGGAGCAATGGGCATAGCTCTACTCTGACCAGATAGGATAAGTCCTGGGTCAATAGTAGAGTTAGTGGCGTTAACGTCAAACGTTATAGTAGAAGGGTTGTAGTGAAACTTAAACCCGTACCTAACCGCGTCCTGTGTTCTGAAAGTAGCGTATGGGCTGTCTGAGTTTACGGCAAACGCGGAAGTGGCGCTGTCACTAGACGGTAGGGTGTCTGTATCCTGGTAAAGTACGCCCTTTGCAATCTGCCTAGACCTAAGAGAGTCTGAACCAAGTATTTCGTTTCTTCCATTCCATGGGTCTTGGGAAGTCTGTAAAGGGCTCTGAAATATGTTGGCAGACGCAGCAAGTCCACTAATAGGAGGGTTAAACCTGATTATTGAGGTGTCTGTATGCACCTTTCCATAGTTGTCTTGCTCACCTGGTGTAATAGTCATCTAGAGCCTCCCAGGTAATCTAGGTAGTTCTTGTCCCCTATGAACTCATGAACTGTTGTATCAATACGTCCAAGAACCGAATAGTTTCCAGTAAGCGCGTATGCTTCTAGAGCAGACTCGGTTAGCTCAGCATACGGACCAACTACAAGAAGAGATAGAGGATCGGTGCGAGGGTCCACTATTGCAGACGACTTCATTTGCTTCTCATCCTATCTATTACTGCTTCCTGCTCTAGGTCTTGCTTTACCCATCTAGCAAACTTGGTAGCCTCTTCTCTTGAGGCGTTCTTTACATGCACGTTGATTGTGACGTTGGTTGTCTTACCTAGTCCGTCTAGGCCCTTACGCATGATTTCTCTAATAGGGCCAGCGTGCTCGGCAGGAACAATGATTTCTCCCTGGTGAGCATTAATAAGACCATCACGAAGCATATCCGCACCGGCAGACGCACCTGGATACTGGTTGTAGTAGGTGCGTGCGTTCCCGTTCCCGCCGTCTATACCCTCCCAAGATGACCAGTTAGCACCCTTCTGAGACATGTACGCAGCAGCCCTAAGGTTTACTACTGGATCGAACAGAGAGTCTGGACCGTTGTACCCTCCCACGTACTTTCTAAACTTGGCGTCTCTTTCTATTCCTAGCTCTCCAAGCATGTTAATCTGGAATAGGCCGTAAGAGTAGTCACCAGTAGCCGTGTTAGGGTTGTGAGAAGTGGGGTTTCCGTTAGACTCTCTCTTAGCGATAGCGTATGCTTCTCTAAGATCATCACCAGAAAACTTAGTGCTAAGAAGACGAATCAGGGCTGAGTCTGATAGTGCGCTCTTAGTCCATGCGAGTTTAGGAGACTTGCCAGGGGTAATACCAGCAAGGTTAGACTCTGCAATTCCCGCTAGTTCTGCGGCACCACCAAGAGTGGTGTCAACACCACCCCCACCAGCAGCAGTACTCTCATCCGTCATAGACTCTACTGTCGAAGAGCTCATAAGTGCTGTTACTGAACCCCAGAATCCACCAGTGTCAAGCCCGGCAGACATGGCGTTAGCAACCCCTAGGCTGCTACCAGAACTCTGTCCTGTGCTTGTTATGCTAAGAGTCTCGTTGAACACCTTCTGCTGAGACTCGTTTAGCTTGGTTGCGTCAATGTACCTTCTGATACCTACCAGCTTGCTCCAGTTGTTCTTAACCGGTCCCTTAATGGTTCCGCTAGTAGGGCTAGAGGCGTGGATCATCTGCCCCTTCCCTACGTAGACACCTACGTGGTTTACCTTAAGAGGTCCAGGGTCTCTGTCGTGTCCCTTGTAAACGTGGAAGAACACTAAGTCACCAGGAAGAGCGTCGGCTAGCGAGGCAACGGGCGTACCCTTCTTAATCTGCTCCCAAGAAACCTGTGGCAGGTTAATGCCCAGCTTCTTGTAAAGAGCGTATGTCATACCAGCACAGTCCCAGCCCTTGTTACTTCTACCACCAGCAACGTAGGGGGTTCCTAGACCTTGCTGAGCTAGAGATACTAGATTAGAGGCGCTGGCTGTGGAAACTCCCTTGTCTCCCGTACCCTCACCAGCACCACCTGGGATAACACTAGTCTGAGAGTCGCCGTAGGCAGAGCTCCCCCACAGACCAGGAGTTTGAGAAGAAGATGCGTTAAGAGGATCGGCAGCGTCGAACGCGTTACCTAGTGCATCAAGGATGCCTCCACCATTAGAAAGCGTATCCCAGCCAGCACCTATGCCTCTAGCCCAACCACCTACCATTCCGGTAGGTAGCATGTTCATACCTATGCCGCCCAGGTAATTCCCTATGCCTTCCCATCCGTTGTTCTGGTACGCATCCTTGGCCCTCCACAAAGCAGCACCAGCAGTTACTGCAATACCTGCGGGACCAGCTAGTCTTCCTAGAATTGATGCTCCACCCCGTGCAGCAGCAGCACCTCCACCCCTAGATAGGGCGGCAGCTGCCGACGACGACCCCCCAGCAGCCCCGGCAGCCCCTCCAGCAAAAGGCACTACCTTAGGTGCGCTTCTTACTACCCTTCCGGCTATGCCTCCTGCTGCTCTTCCAGCCATAGCAAGGCCAAGTAGACCAAGACCGCCGCCACCAGACAGGCCACCTAGCTCCTGAGAACCAGTAACAGTGTCTATGACTCCTCTTACACGGAAAGCAGCTTGGCCCGCCCCAGTGTTAATGAACCAGTTCATGGCCTCATTAAACTTGCGGATAGCTACAGCGGCGTCCTGGAAACCCTTGATTAGGGCGTCAGAAGAGTCAGCGATATTCTCAGCTCTGCCCTGCTCAATACCCTGTCTAGCCCACCAAGGGGTGTCTTCTGTCTTTACTCCCTTATTGGATAGAGCCTTGGTCGCAGAGTTCTTACCCTTAGCATCAACTTTGAAGTTGATAGACTTACCACCAGCTTGGGCCTTCATCCTCAGAGCCGTCAAAATGTTTTCGTATAGCTCAGGAGTGCCCCCGAACAGGGTAGCCATATCAGAGCCTACCCAGCCTCCCATAAGGTCGGCCTCAAACTGAACAAGGTCTACTTTGGCTGTGGCAGAGCCGTACCACCTAGCCCATAGCTGATCTACTAGAGAACGGATACCCCCTGACTTTCCAGTCTGAGGGTTAGTTACAAAGATTCCGTATGAGGCTAGGTTTCCTACTACCCCCTGTGACCCCTGCTGCATAGAAATCATTCCAGCAGTTGTGGATTGATTAGACCTTCCACTAATGCGGGAAAGCATACCTGCTTCGCTTCCGGTCATACCAAAGCGAGAGCTCATAGGACCAATACCAGCATTGGTCATTGCTGCGGCTGCTGTTACCGCTGTGGCATCCATACCGGCACCGAAGGCTGCCTTAATCTTGCCGAATGTCCTGTCATGGCTGAACTGGCCACGGTCTGCGTATGCGGTGTTAAAGATGTTCTCCTTGTAGGAGTACGCGTCATCCACTCCAGGAACGGAGTTCCACACAGCGCCAACACCGGCAATAGCGGCTCCTGCGAATAAGGCCGCTGTGCCTCCTCTACCACCACCGCCCATGGCGGTGTACTTGTTCAGAACCTGCTTTGTTTCGGCGCTGAGACCACCAAAGGACGCCTGTGTTCCTCCGTGAGCAGTGCCCCCAGTAAGTGTCTTAGCGTTCTTTACAGAGTTCCCTACGGACTTCTCAGCCTGGGTAAGCTGGTTAACGATCTTCTCTATCTCACGACCGACTGCTTGTACGTCGCTTATAGTTGTCATCGTCACCTGCCTCTCTTGTAATGCACCTCAGACCAGTTGATTCTTTCTCTCTGAGAGAGGCTCTTTACCTCCTTCAGAGACCATCCTGGGAAGGCCATTGTTATGGCCTCGAAGTCTTCTATCAGGTTCTGGTACGTTTCTTCTCGGTTTGTAATAAACCTAAAACTGAAACAGACCCGCTACTGATAGCGAAACCCCCATTTCCGACCCACAGTTTGGGCAGTCCACCTTAATGTCCTGTAGCTGTGGTCCGAACTGTCTCTCCGCCAACTCCTTGTCGATGGCCTGCCTGTCCTTGATGGACAGGTTTAGGACAGGCCCCTTCTTATCAAGAAGGAGCTCAGTCTCACCGATCTTCTTTACAGTCTGCTCCAGAAGCTTGGTCTTTAACTCTGCCATGGTCTTGTTAGGCTCAGACAATAACGCGGTCTGAGTGTACCCAGTTGGCAGAGAAACCAGTGCGGTCCCCTTTGAAGTTTCCACAGAGAAAACTGTGTCTTCAATGGCAATGCTCTTAACAGTAACCTTGTCCAGTAGGTCGAACTTAAGGTTTACGTCAGTGTTGCAAGACGAGCAGAATCTTGTGGACTCTACTTCTCTTCCGAATGTAGTTGTGTAGATTCTCAGTAAGATGTAGTCCCGGTCACCGGCAAGCAGAGAATTCACAAGGGTGTCGTCTGGCTTCTCTGATCCGATTCTTACTATTCCTCTTACTAGTGCGGTGTTAAGAAGCTTGGCCAGGTTGTTCACCTTTGCCAGAGCTTCTTCGTCCCGACCAGTAAGCTCTCTAACCTCTACTTCTTTTAGGACCTCTCCGTTGTACTGGAGTAGTCCACCAGGCAGGTCGAACACAGTGTCCGCTGGGGGCGGAGTAACCACAGGCTTCTCAACGGGAGCCGCTGGTTCTGCTAGAGCTGCTTGGATGTTGCTGTTTGTTACAGGTACTTGTTCCACGTTTAGTAGTCCTTTAGTAGTTTTCGTGTGTTAAAACCTTAGCTGAACGTTGGTGCTGGTGTGATGTTTCCGTTAGACTCTGTTGCCCACTGCATGTCCATGCCTTCGTGAACTAGCGTCATCTGCTCTACTAATAGAGCATTGTCACCCGCGTTCAAATCTGAATACGCCACGGTTGTAGGCCATGCGTTGTACAGACGGAAACGCGCCACCACAAGGTCGTCGGTTGCAGCAGACGACTCAGAAACGGAACCACCATAAGCGGTAGAGCCGTTGCTGTACGGAACTGGGTGGTTTAGTACGTGGATTTCTACGTCAGCCCTGAAAGAGTCCTTGGTGTCAAACCCTACAAACCCACCAGCTACAGTCTGGAAGAGCCTTCTCATCCAGTTCCAGTTCTGGTTAGTACCGATAGTTACACCACGCTGGAAGGTAACCGGGGAGAAGGTTGTCTGTCCAGGAATCTGGTGTACTGTGGTGTTGTATCCACCCTCACGGTAAGGGATAGCCTCGGTGCTGATAGCCAGACCAGACACAGAGGTGAACCCTATTGTGGGGTTGGTGTTGAACAGCAGTGAGTTGCCGTTCGAGGTGTAGGGCAGGAACTTAACCAAGAACCTAAAGTTACGGATCGGGTCTGACGCTATAGCCCCGCGCTGATTAATACTGGTAGCCATTTAGACCTCTCTTAGATTCCTGTTTGCTGGGTTAGGTTGATTCTGATGAACTCTGCTGGGTACTGTAGGGCTACCCCGACCTCTACGTTAAGAATACCGTTGGCGATATCGTTAGAAGAGTTGTTCTCGCTGTCGATCTTAACGTAGAACGCGCTCTTCTTGTCTCTGCCTCTTAGACCGCCCTGCTGCCAGAAAGAAGTCAGGAAGGCGTCAACTACAGTGCTTGCCTGTAGCCACAGGTCCTGGTCGTTGTTGCGATGTACAGCGAATAGCAGACGGTTCTTAAGCTCAAAGGTCAAGTAGTCTAGAGACCTACGAACGTTAATGAACCTTGTGGCGTCCGTGGTCTTTAGGGTACGACCACCCATTACACAGGGTCCAACACCAGGAACGATCCTGATGGCGTTAACTGGAGGCACTCCGTTTGCTAGTGTGTCTAGCTCTGTAGTTGTGAACTCCTTCTCTAGGGCCACAACTCCAGGTAGGGAAACCTCTACACCGGCAGGAGTCTTGAATACTCCCCTTCCAGCGTCAGTAGCTAGGATAGCTCCAGCCACAGCTCCAGACGGCGGAACCTTAGCGATTCCGTCTCTAGAGGCAGAGGTTGGGTCCGGTACCCACAGCCAAGGAGAGTACACGGCGCTAACCGCTGTAGCTGACAGCGTACCAGCGTAAGTAACGGCTGCCGAAGCGGTAACGTCAGCGGCAGTGTCCACAACTACGAAGCTGTTATTGGAGCTGGCAAACGTGGTGAGTAGGCCAATGGTGGCTGTATCAACTAGTCCTGGAGAGAAAATAACTAGCGGCCTGTTAAGACCACCGATTAGGGTAGTTACTCCTGTGTAGTCGAGACCGGCAGAGCCGTCAGCACCAGAGGCTAGAGGGATAACAAAGCTGGTACCGGCAGCTATGGTCTTGGCAGAGGAAGCACCAAACCATGCGGCGTTAATGTAGTTGGACCTAAGAGCCAAAATGTTAACTACATCCTGGTGTCCAAATGTGTTTAGGTTTAGGTTGGTGAATGTCTCTAGGGCTACGTCGTCGTCAGAGCCTCCTGTTACAAGACCAGAAGCGATAGTGTCAGCCACTCCAGCCTCACGAAGAACTGTAAGGTCCCACAGATTGGAAGAGTTCTTGGTCAGCTTGACGCGCAGGTTATTCCCGTATGCTCCCTTACCCTTGGCAGTGAAGGTGATCCAGGTGCTGGCGTCGGTGGTCTTTAGGACACCGGTAGCAGCTACAGCATCCGTATGCACTACACGAACTACGTATAGCTCAGACCCACCGGCCCTGAAGAACAGGTTTGCACCGAAGGTGCCAATCTTGTTAGTAGACAGCCCACCGAAGATATCAGAGAACTGGTACCAGCTGGTAACACGTACAAGGTTAGACGGTCCCTGGGGTAGGTCCGCGATGATTACGCCTGCTGCGTCGGTTGTAGCACCGGACACTACAGGAGCTAGCAGAGTGCTCTCTGTGATGTAAACGCCTGGTGTTGGCATTGTTTCTCCTCTTGGGTAGGTTTACTAGGGGGTCCGAGTTGTGCTACGGGATTTCTACGGTGAATTCAAATGTGGTGGTTAGGTCTGGACTTGCTAGGGATTCTGGGTACGACGACTTCTGAGTCAGGCTGATAGAATCTACCTGGTAGAAGTACTTAGCTACTGCAATATTAGGGATTTCGCTTGAAACTCGCACGGTAAAGATGTTCATAAACATCTTCTTATTGTTCTCTACTAGGTCTCTTTTGTAGTGGCCCAGCATGTCTAGTCTTCTTACAGTTTGGTGCAAGGTGGTGTTGTCTCCTACCGTCTCTACCTTCTCTGTGACCGGCAGGGAACCAAATCTGAAAGGAAGTCTCTGACCTATTATCTGGGCCAGAAGCTGGCGGTCGTGTCTGGGAGAACGAGCAAAGGTAGTAACTTGGTAGTCTAAGTTAATAGGAATAGGATACGGCATGGTCCAGTCATCCGGTAGCTGCTCCAGCTCTGGGTAGGTTATTTCGTAATACCAGGGGGTGACCCCGTTGGAGACCATTACTCTCTCCCTGGCCTCACTAATGTCTATAAGGTCTATAGTGATGTAGGGAAACTTCTGCTCCCTCATCTGTAGGTCTGGCTGTCCGAACCACACCTCTACGGCCCTGTTCTGATCCTCGTTATCCGCCACAAACATTCCTTGTAGCTTGGCCTTCAGAGCCTCGTCTTCAGAAATGATGAAAGTCATAGCGTGCCCTGCCTCTTCAGGATAGAGTAGACCTCATCTAATAGGGCAGCGGTAGCTGTATCAGCACTCTTATTGGTACGAACTACAGGGGTGGGGGGCTTACCAGGCAACCCGAACTCCCAGTCTGCGGCAGCACTACCCACAGTTATACTGTAATCTGATACAGAGATATCGTTGGCCGCGTTTTCTGGCCATCCGGCCTCAAGAGCCTCGTCTCTAATGATCGCCTCTACAGCGGGGTTGGCGGCTTTGATAGCGGCCTTGACCTTAGAGGAAAGCGAAGTACCGGGCAGGGTAACTGAAGGCTCAGCCATAACCACACTCCGCAGTACTACTCGCAAGGTATTTCGTAGCCCCGCATGGGCTATGCTACTAATAATAGAGATGGGAGCACTACGTGTCTGGTCTTACTTTAGGCTAATCCTCTAACTAGGTTGTTACCAGCTACAGAGTTAGCACCTACGATGTTAGCAAAGGCGCTAGACCCGGCTATGGCTGCCCAGTTGTCCCTGTAGTACCCGTAGTCTGCGTCGGTAGACTCAGATATGCAGTACCCTCTAGCCTTGCCAGAAATCTCAGAGAACATGTTTCCTGTGATTAGGGCACCTTGCTTTTGTCCTGCAACAACGTCGTACTTGATAAACGGAACACCGGTCCAGTCTAGAGCTTCGTGGGAGCCGTCAGCGGTCTTGTCCTCAAACACATTTCCTGTGATGTTAATAAGGTACGCTCGTCCGCTAAGAAGTATGTACGGTCCGTACGTGCGCTCCATAATGTTGTTAGACACGATAAGGTGTTCCACCCACTGGGACCAGATACAGGGGCCGTTTACTCCCCAGATGTGGTTGTTAATGACTCTACAGTCCCACGATCCAACGTAGATGCCGCAGGTTTCGTATGCTTCTGAGTACCCTACTCGAACACCGATTTCACCAACTCCGCATCCCTGAATTAAGGTATCTACAGGAATGCTGAAACCCTTGTGGTCACACTCGCTGGCTATGCTGTTAGTTACTACATTGGCCCCGTAGTAGTTGCTAGGGTCTGTAGGTATTCTTCCTACGTCGATACCGTCGTAGCAGTTGTACGCCCAAACCCGATGTACGAAAGAAGAATGACCACAAATGTACATTCCCTTTACTGAGGCGTTTCCGTTTGTGACGTTCCCATCAATGGCGAAATCCTGGAATAGCGACTGCCACACTCTGCTGGTGGTGGTCCCGTCTCCAATAACTGCTGATAGGTTGGCTGACGCCTTGGCCTTAAGAATCGTCTTCCACCCAGAACCCTTCATGGTAAACGGGGTCCAAGAGGGCACAACTAGAGGCGTGCCTATGATGTAGGTTCCTTCTGGAAGGTACACCACCCCGCCCGTAGTACCTACTGCTGTTAGGGCTGCCTGGATAGCGGCAGCGTCGTCGGTTACTCCGTCACCGGTAGCTCCGTACGCCTTAACATTGTGAACTGTGTTGGCCCCGAAGATTCCGTCTTCCATGTGAGTAAGACGAGCAGCAGAGACGGGGGTGGTGTTATCAGGAAAGTTGACCCACGTTTGCTTTGTGTACGGCATTATCTACTCCAGTATTCCGTTACGGCTGCGACTTCTTCTGGCGTTAACGCCCTATCAAAGATAGCGGTTCTTCTCCAAGCAAAAGGTGTATAGATTCCCGATCCTAGGTACGCCCCTATGTAGAACGGGGCGGTGTTGGATATTGCCCCCACGCTGGAAGAGGACACTGACGCCACTACCACTCCTTTGTGTACGGCTGACATGGTGTCTGTATCTCTGTCCAAAATGAATCCGCCTACTACCTTTTCTCCGTTTGTCACGTAAGACCCACTGACTCCTCCGGTAGACACAATGTTTCCAGAGTCGTCCTTGATTCGAACGTGCAGCTGGGGTCCGCTTCCATGACTATCTAGACCCCCAAAGAAACCGGAAGGCGATCCACCAACTGCATCAGAAGTGACGCCAAACAAGTTGTAGAACGGAACGTAATCGAAGTCTGCCAGAATAGTCATTCCATCAGAGGACCCAACGTTCAACAGAGAAGCATCTCCTACTGTTAGGAAGTCGTCTGAGAACACAAATGTAGGGGAGGTTACTATCTTTGCTGATATTCCTACTATAGTACCTGGTCTTGGTGTGGGCGTGGTCTCTACTACCGATAGGTCGTCTAGGTACCAAGTCGCCGTTCCAGTAACAGCAGAGGTTGTCGTCCACATTTCCAAACCTGGGACAACCCCTCCTCCTTCGTTTTCTATATTGCTAACAGAAGTCAGAGAGAACGGAACCCATGAGCCTTTTGTTGCTATAGTAACCCCAACAGCGTTCTCGTAAAGCACGTTTCTTACACTTATGCCCACATCGGTAGTTGACGACGGATCAACATACACTCTCCCTGTGACGGTGTAGGAGGTAGACGGCTTCAAATAACTAACAAAGTTCGGGTTGTAGACTCCTTCGAAGTTGGTACTGCCGGGAGCTACAACCTTGTAGGAGTACGTACCCGCGTACGAACGGTCAGTTGATCTGCCGTGGGCGGACGCAGGGTTAACCGGGCCTGTAGTGGTCCAACCAGACGACCCTGTTTCGTACCCAGACTGAATTTCAAGTAGGTTATTTCCTATGGTCTCTACAGGAGTCATAACGTTAGAATATGGCCTAGGCCAGTCGTACGTAACTAGTACGTTGCTGTCGGCGTCCAAAAGCTCAAACTTCTTCCACGACCCTACTCCTGTGTAGTTGAAGTGGTTAGAGTACCCCTTAGTAACGGCCCCAGTAACAGGACTGCCAACAAGAGGAGTTGCTCTGTACTGGGTGCATTTGTTGGGTGTCCACACTCTAAAGTAACTACCTCCACCATAGATGCTAAGATAGTTAGTCCCCGAGTGGTCAAGGAACGTAGGATCATTGGAGTCACTACTGCCTGTTGACCCTAGCTGTAGGCTAAGGAACGACCCAGCCACTCCTTGGTTAGTCAGAGTTTGGCCTCCAGAATAGGAGCTAGCATCCCACCACGCCACTGCCGAGCTGAGTATAGATATTGCTGGGTCGATAGCGGAAGACCCCGTGACTCCTAAAGTATTTGGCATATCAGCCCGCTAAGTCTCCAATTAGCCAGTATGTTTCTGTGCCCATGTAAATCAGCGTGGCTCCAGAATACTGGTCTCTCAATGTGGTAGAGGGTGTAGCTTGAATTGTGGTTCCAGAGGCAGTTACAGTTAGTGTGCTGGTCCCCATGCTTCCAAGGTCCACACCCTGCCCTACTGTCCAACCTAGACCGGTAGGGACTGTGCAAACCACAGGAGAGGCAGAAGTGGTGATAAGGGTCTTGCCAGCATCCCCAGAGACAAGGGAGTAGCTAGTGTTTCTAGCCTCTATGTTTCTAGGAGTAGCCCAGTCACCAGGGTCTCCTGGGTCCCCTTGAATTCCTTGTATGCCTTGTAGCCCCTGTAGGCCCTGCTCCCCTTGTTCCCCTTGTATACCCTGTATTCCTTGGAGCCCCTGTATTCCTTGCTCTCCCTGCTCTCCCTGGATTCCCTGGATTCCTTGGATTCCTTGGATACCTTGCTCTCCCTGCAACCCCGCAAAGTCAAGGTCGTTCCAAGCATCTACTCCAGTGCCAACCTTTATTCTGCCAGTGGTCGAGTCGTATCCCACTTCCCCTTCAGCTAGTACTGGGTTGTTGGAGGTCCAGTTAGCCGCAGTGTCTCTACGTAGCTTAATTCTAGTTGTAGCCACCGCTATCCTCCGTAAGTACTGTCTGAGTAGCCGCCGTCTAGGAACGTATCGAACGGTCCATCAGAATCTCCACCGTTAAGGTTGATAACGTAAACGGTATCGGCATGTCCACCGTCAACGATAGTACCATACCCCAAGGAAACAGGGGGTAGGTAAACGTCGTTGTACGTCTCTTCTGGCTTTAGTTGTGTTAGGTCTATTGTCATGGTCATGTAGTCGTAGGACACTTGACCTCTAGGATTTACTCTGTTTGGGGCGTAAATCTGGTCCCTAAACATCACACGATCCTTGATGAACACGTCTGGCTGACTCACAATGGTCGGGAACACCCTCTTAACGTCCTCGTAGTTAACAAACAGCCTAAGAATATCAACCATGTACAAACCACGGTCGTTATCAAACTGCTGTCCCTGAGTCACATACGCGTTAATGACAGGCAGGGTAACCGGGTCACGGTATGCTCTACCTCCCTGAGGGCTTCCCACATCGTAAATGGGGTCCACCGTAGAAGAGGAGGACTCGTACCTATACCAAAGTACATCTTGCCCTACTGGTCTCTGTAGCTCTCTAGAGATTCCTTCCCAGATATGGTCAACCTCAAACGGAGAGTCAAAACGACCTAGAGCGTTACCACCTCGCATATACTCTCCTTAGGGTAGGTACGTGTGTATTCAGTGTACTAGACGCAAAACTAGTACACCTACCCAACTCTCCAATGGCTTGGCAATAGTTCTCTGATTCTCTGACCAAAACTGCCAGGAGAAGAATGGCTAGCCATAGACCTGTCCCATACGGCTTCAGCAACGTCTGAAGCGCTAGCTCCTCCTCCACCACCGGAGACTACGATGGTAGAACCTACGCTTCTCTGGATAGAGAAGATTACAGACCTACCAGAAACTGGTATAAACACAGCACCATCAGGATCGGAGAAGTAAAGGTCTCCTACGATTCGTACCTCGTAGTCGTAATTGGAGCCAGTTATTCTCCACCCATCAGAGTTCTGTAGGAACACGTATTGCCCAAGACCGACTCCACCACCAAGGTCGTTTCCTCCCACACTTTCAGCAAAAGCAGGCACGTACTGAGGGTTGCCAGCGTGTACCCAATCCTTCCACTTAGAGTAGAGCTCTACAGCGGTTACGGAGGTAATGGCCCCGTCGTACCCCACAGTGATAGTCTTTGTTGGCCCGTTAAAAGTTATGGTAGCCATTAGACGTTCGCATACTGTCGGTCGATAATCTGCTGAACCGGGATACTGACGTTGCTAGAGATGCTGACGTTCGTCAATCTGGTGTTCTGGTACCCCAGGGACAGGATTGAAATGTCCACAGCGGAGTACGTACCTCTATCCAGCTGAGCAGTGAACGTACCAGAGGTTACGGACTCCTGACCGGCTAGCTCAGTAGTGGTGCCAGTGTTGTACACACGCACCTCCGTGTTGGTCTTTAGTCCTGTTAGGGTGAGCGTACTCAGGTCTAGTGGGTACTGAGTCTGCTGGCTGGAAGAGTCTGTAGCCCCAATGACGTACACACCGGTTAGTGCGTTGGTGGTGGAAGCTACTGAACAGGTAATGCGAATCTTCAACTTGAACCCGGTAGTAGCAGACACTCCCGTTTCTGCGAATAGGTTAGCAGCGTTCAAGGTCTTCCAAACGCCGTTCCATCCCGCTCCCTTATCAATCTGGTATTCAATGGTGTGGTTTCCGGTGTTGGTTCCAGTTAGTACTGGGGCACTGTTAGCGAAACCTGTATACCCCTTTATGTAGTGCGGCCACTCATACGTGACCGTGTTGTTCAGAACTACCAGGGCCAGGGAGCCAGTAGAGGTGTAGCCAGACGCACCAGTAATAGTCTTGTCGTACACGTAGGAAGCTTGAGCAGCCGTGGGCTCGTTAAAGAACAGCCCAATTCTTCCTTGTGTGCCGGAAATGAAAGCGTCCCAGAAGATTGATCCGTACACAGAAGTGAACGAGGTAGTGGGGGTGCCTCCAGCGTACATTCCTCTCTGTATCATGTTTAGGCACTGGGCGTTGGGAGCATCACCAGCGTCCCCCCACACGTTCTCGTACAGCACGTTGTTGTCAGAGTTGATGGTGGTGTAAATTCCTGTACGAGTGTTCTGTACGTACACACGCTTCACTTCGATGTTGTCGTTGTTTCCACCATGGTTGATAACAACGCCTGATGCGTTAGCAGACCCCATCTCGAAGCGCGACGATGAGGTTCCGATGTTCCGAACCTTGATATTAGAGCTGTTGGCAAAGGAAAACAGCCCCGAATAGGGGTGCATGTTCGCTGTCGATCCATAAATACCAAAGCCATTGATGGTGATATCAGAGCAGAAGGTGTCTACTGTGATGGCGTACATGGGGTTGGTAGTGGCCTGTGCTACCGCCCTATCACAGAACTTCAAGTTGTTCACTGTCACGTTCTTGCATGTAGTAAGACCTAGACCAACACCGAGCATCCTACAATCCTCAAATGTCTGGTTCAAGCACTGAGAGTAGTTAGCCCTGGGGTAGGTGGCGTTAGTTCTAACCGTGTACGCAATCCCCATAACTCTGGTCCACGTCTGTCCGGTACAGTTAGCAACAGTGTACGGATGGTCAGAGGCTGCGATGGTTCCGGCTCTCCCCCACTTACAGTCAGTGATGGTGCCGCCAGCGAAGTTGGAAGTCAGCGACACCGATACAGCGTCTAGCGCGTTGGCAGGAACCACATGAAAGTTGTTCCAGTCTAGGGGTGCCGAAATTTCTGAGAACGGGTGTGGACCATCAAACAGAGCAGTGTCGTATAGCTTTACTGAATACGCCTGAGACACGTTCATGTACCAGTGGATGTACGCCTTACTGATATCAATAACCCCCGCAGAGGTAGTTAACGTCTCAAATCGGGTAGCAATGGTTGAGTTGGGGATAACAGCGGTTTGACGAGCAGCAGTAGTGTTGCCGGTCAGGATGACATTAGGAATACGCACCTTACACCCTGTTGGTGGTAGGTGCCCAATGTTGTTAGTGCCATCAGAGCCAATACGAATCAGACCACCAGTGGCATCCTGAACAACCTTAGATCGGTCATCTGTGCCAAAGTTAGCGGTGGCAAACCCGTTGGCTGTGCTGATAGCAGGCCAGAACTCGTATGTTCCAGACCCAGCCGCTGTTTCAATGTACACACCAGGAGTACGAAGTCCAGCTCCCGCTGTACCATTGGGGAGCTGAATAGTCTGCCCACGAGAGCCGTTGGTAGTTCCTGCCTCGTACCAGTCACCAGTGATCTGCCACTTTCCAAGTCTTGGAATGGTGAAAGCGTTGGCGGCAGTTTCGTCAGCCGCAATCTCAATCCAGCCTACAACGTCAGCTCCTGTAGCAGACGCTCCAATACCAGACAGAGCACCAGCGGCGAAGTCACCACCAGTCTTGTTCTTTACCTTGATAAACCCAGAGGCAGGCATGGCTGCACCCACAGCTGTTGGCACAGCGTTGACAGCGGACATGGCGCAAAGAAACGTGGCGCTTACTCCACCTTGGGTAATAGTGGTCCCGATAGCAGGAACGTTACCAGAACCTGTGTTGTAAGGGATCAGCCTAACCTTGGTTCCGTCCATCAGTACGGTTCCACCAAGGCTGGAAGAAATGGTGATAACACCGATAGTTCCTATTGTGGTAGAAGAGTTAGTACACCATCTGGTGTCCGTGTCTATTACCAGGGTTCCACCATTGACGTTGTAGGTGTCGCCACCCGCCTTTACCGAGAGTGAGTCCCAGTTCTGTGTGGTGGTGATCGTGAATGTTGCCACAGGTCACCTTCCGATTATGCGTTCGAGTAGTTTCTTTCGAGCGGAGCAACAAGTGCTACTGAGTTAGACTTAGACCTTTGAATTGTTCCTGTAGCGCGCACGTACTGTCCTGTAGCAAGACCGATAGCTACAACAGTAACAGCAGCGTCTGTGGCGGCTGTTCTTCCTCCCTGCACGTTTCCGTCATAGTCGAATGTCAATGTTACAGGGGATGTGGTGATAGTTCCTGTCATATCCGCACCAGAAGCATTGTCCACCAGGACGGCTCCGGTCTCTCCGTAGTCGTTTCCGGCCCCAGGAAGGGTAGTGAAGTACACCCAGTACTTAGCAGAACCATCGCTGATAAGGTTGCTGTTGAACGACAAGACAAGGTTAGCCTCGTATGGGTACTGCCTCTGAGACCCAGTGTTGTCAGTGAAGATAACTGAGTTACGGTCAGCCGTGGAGAAGTTGGTTATGAATACTCCAGTTCCTCCACCCTCGGGGTTTGTAGCCGCATCCGTGTACAGGGTGTCACCGACGTAGTGTAGAAGAGGGTCGGCTGTCTTTCCGGTTACCGACGCCGCACCGGCAGCAATGTCTGCGTTCTGACGTAGGGCGTACTGTACGAACTCGTATGCCTTCTGTAGAGTCTGACCGTTGGCGTCGATAGTGATGCCGAAGTTGTAAGAACCACCCACCAGACCAGAACGAGACTGTGGAGTAGAGTGGTAGGTGATTGTCATACCAGAGTACGGCGCTACGTCAGCTGGGTACCCAGTACCAGAAGCCTTGATTCCGGTATCGGCAGTTACTACCTTTAGATCGGCAGCGGTGCTGATCGGGAATCGGTAAACCTGAGCGGCCATTGTGGTAACACCAATGTCGGAAAGAGTAGACTTTCCGAACACCTGCGCCTGCTCACGACCGTACAGAGTGAATGAGGTACGCCTGTCGAAGTCGGAGCCTTCAGCTGTGTTACCGTCACCGTCGTCGTCTCTGTAAATCTGAACAGCCTGGTTAACCTGACCAGTAAGCTGGAAGTTAACGGGAGAGCCAGTACCCTGGAAGTAGTACAGCTGGTCGTTAGATTCGATGGTACCCAGACCTACGATACCGGCCCACATCTGGGTAGCAACCCCAGATAGGTTTCTTACTGTCCAACCACCGGTACGAATAAGGTACCTAGCGGTGTCATTAAAGAAGTCCCAGCCGTCCTTGAACTCGTAAGCCTCATCCGTAATAGGCTCCATGGGGAACGGAATAGCGGAAAGGCCCTTACCGTTCGGGTCGTTTAGCCACTCCTCCTTGAGGAAGGAGTACAGGGCCTTGAGGGTTACACCGTCGTCAGACAGGTTCCCTACCTTGACCAGCTTGATGGTCTTGGTGGACGCGTTGATGTAGACCTCTTCAGAACCGTCATCAGCAGCAGAATCAGCCAGCTGGTCTGGGTCAGTAATGAGTGCCATGTGGGCTCCTAGAGTTCAAAGCTATTATGTGTAACTGTACAGTCAGTAATGCTTTTGTGTCTGTACCAATATCACCCGTTTTGGTAAACAAGAGATGCCCTGTTGTCCCAAACGTTGTCAAAGGCTCTACCTGTTGGCGGTACTTTTAGTGGGTGGTCATCTGCCTCCACTATCTTGAAAATTCTCCATGCTGGAGCAGAGGTCAGGGTTCCTGAATCTGCTACTCCTATGTAGGTGACACCAGGCTCAGTATCCATATCAGTCAGGGTCACTGTGTTAACACCAGGAGGAGACGCGGACTCCGAGATTACTAGGTTAACTGTTTGTGGCGAAGAAGTTTCTACAGAGGTTACGGAGGACTGTATTTCAACTTCTAGGGGGGAAGCCGGTAGGACCGATATACTGTTGCTTGTTACTTCCTCCGTAGGAGGTTGAATGGTCACTATAACAGGCTCCCTAGGGAGGATAGTTATAGTCTCGCTCATGGGGTATCCCTAGTAATTTGCCTCTTGGCGAACACTGTTCCGGCTAGATACGTAAACGTGTTTCCGTCTGGGTCTGTAACCTGAAGGTCCCAATAAGACTTCAAGGGGAACCTTGTGGTCTGGTCGTCTGTAAGAGAAAGCGTTGCTGTTCCGTTAACTAGGCTGACATTAGTAATAGTGAACTCCGCCACCACGGCAGCTGATTCTGGGTACAGACGTGCCTGCGCCTTCAGCGTATACCCCGTTATATCAAACGGGAAGTCTATGTTAATAGACCAGTCATCGCCTTGGGTAAACACGATATCGTAAACTGAGGCTTCTGAAGGTACAGGCTGAGCACCATATGTAGGTATAGGAAGGTACGCCCTCTGGGGGGCAGACCTGTCGTCTACTTCCTGAGGGATGTACACAGGAACGTAGCGGTTGGTGTGCTTGCTGATTCTTCTGACTGTGAATACCTCAATCTTGGCAATACCAATATTCAGAGCCTTGCACAGGTCGTCGTACTGCTGCTTGCGGGCCATCGCCATGTTGTATAGCTGGGCGTATCTTTCTGAGCGTGGAATTGAAACACCATCGGGTGTGTGAATGTCAATATCAAACGCAGCATCAGTCGCTAGAGTCATCAGTGCTTTGTAGGTAGCCCATATAGCTACCGGGTATTCTTCTACGGTAGGTAGGTTATTAACGTTTAGCTGTCTTCCAAAGGCATCCACCTTCAGGTACAGATGCTCTTCTACCGATGCCTGAACTATGGTTTCTAGTTCTGCGTCGGTAAAAAACCTAAAATGCGAACCGAATACGGTGATGGAGTCCCCGTCATCCCTTCCACCGTCATTGAAAATGAGCACACCGGTAGGCTCTTCTACGCTGTACGTGGCCTCGTTTGCGACGTCCCCGTTTACCACCACAGTAACTGTGCTAGCTAGAACAGGAGAGTAAGGAATCTGGTATCTGCTTTCTCCCTCAATGCCTGTGGTTGTCCAGGAAAACGTCTTAGCCGTGTCACCCAGTTCAAGGCGTACACGGTCTATGAGGCTGGTCAGAGTAGCCAAGAGTACCTCCAAGGTTACTCAAATCTTCTCGCATTAACGGACAATTGTCCCACTAAACGATAACAGCCCACCACAAGGATGGGCTGCTGTCGAGAGACTAGGTGTTTAGGCTACGTATAGGTAGCCCAGCGTCTCTAGGTGTCCTGCTAGTTCCTTAGATACCAGGTACTTACGTCCGGCCTCAAAGCTGTACTCGTTTCCTACTCCGAAAACCATTGTAGGAATGTCAGCGATCAGCCTAACAATAACCTTGTCATCTTCTAGGGTTACGTCTGATACCTCAACCTCAGAAACCTCTGGGGCGACTGGTTCAGGGGTGGCAGTTCTAATAGAGGGGTCTAGAACCTCGTCAACAACTTCGATCTTCCCACCATCAACGGCTGGGTCGAAAACGCTGTTCTCAAGCTCAAACGCTTCTTGAGCTGCAATAGTAGTAAGCTCTGCTGCGCGAGCCTTCAGAGCATCGGCGTGCTTCTTCGTTTCTCTAGCCCTTGCTACACCGGTAGCGTCGGTAGGGCGTGGCTTTGCTGTTGGGGCCATTTGTGTTTTCCTATGGTAGTGTCTGATGTTTGTGGTGGGGGAGAGGGGTTGCCCCTCCCCCACCGGTAAAGCTATTTAATTTTAGTTGGTTAGAATCTTGATGATAGCCTGGTCAGTAATGATACCCTGACCCCAGATACCGTAGTAAGCGATAGCGTGCTCACGACCGAAGTCTAGAACACCGCCGTCACGAAGCTCTACGGGTAGAGAGATAGCGTGACCGAAGGCGTTGTCTCCGATCATGGTCGCCTCGTAGACAGGGGCACCGTTAGCGGTAACGAAGCCCGCCTCCCATGGAGCCTTGTCGTTGGTCTGGTCAGCCACACCGTTGCGAACCTGAGTGGTCTCAATGAACACAACGTCGTACAGACGACCGATCTCACCTAGCATGAAGTTACCGGGAGCTGCGTACTTGGTTACCTCAATGAACTCAGGAACGTCACGAAGCTTGCGGCTCTGGTGAGGGTGAACGAAGCAAACGTAGGTCTCACCTAGGCGAGGAACGTTACGTGATGCTAGGGTCTCAACAGCGTCCTTAACTGCGTGGGTAGATAGGTAGAACTTAGCGTTCGCGGTGGTAACAGTTCCCTGTGTACCAACGGTACCGTAAGCGTACCAGTCGTTTACACCAGCTAGAGCTGCGCGGTCGTAACCGAACACCTTAGAGGTAGCTCCACCCAGTGTGTCACGGCTCTGGTTGTCAAGGTACTGAGCCATGTTACGGCCTAGTAGACGAGACGCAGATGCCATAACGTCATCGAAGGATGCGTTTAGAAGAAGCTCAGATACAGCCAGGGCGTCACCGTGCTCAGCAACGGTAATAACGATCTGCTCTGCGGTCAGAGACTTAGTGGTCATGCGTACACCTTCAGTCAGCGGAGCTGTAGGAGGTGTCATGTTGATGTAACGCATGAAGTTGATTGTCAGACCGGGAGCAACGCCCAGCTCAGTCTTCTTTACAGCGAACTGCTCGTAACGAAGAATGGGCATAGCCTGGAACAGAATCTCCTTAGACCAGATGGTCTGGATAGCCTGTGTCAGCTGCGAGTTGGACCCGGCGTAAGCAGTTGGGGAACCGGCTAGAGAGCCAGTACCTGTAATTGCTGATGCCATAAGGGTGTTCCTTTCGAGAACTTTGGTTTATAGGTTAATGGTTAGTTACCGAACATCCCCTTGTTGCTGCCGGATGATCCAAGCAGTCGTGATCTGTGCTTCGTGTATTCCGCGAGGTCCATAGCAGCAAGCTGCTCAGGAGTAAACGATTGTGTGGCCGAATCAGTGTCCAATGGTCCGTTTGCTGGGTACGTTACTCGCGCACCCGGCATTTGCTGTCTCGCAGTCTGTGTAGCCTGCTTGACGTTATCGACAATACGTGCGGTACGGTCGATAAGATTTTGTATGCTGGCGTCTACCTCTTCTACGGTGTTTCCAGCAACTAGGTCACGAAGTTCCGGCATGATCTGGTCAGCCGCCTCTTCCAACCTAGCCTGACGGTAAGACTGTAGCTCTGAGTACTGCTGCTCTAGCAAGAACATCTGCTGAGCTCTTTCTCTCTCGGCCTTTTCAGCGGCGATAAGTTCAGCCTGCTCTCGGAACCGAGCTTCCCACTCAGTCTCTTTTGCCTTCAGTAGATCCTTAACGTCCATCTCGGCTTCCGCCTTGGCCCTAGCCTCTGCTTCTGCCTGTGCGCGAGCGTCTGCTTCTGCCTGCGCTCTAGCGTTTAGTTGCTCCTGCACGGTCTTTAGCTCGCCCTTTAGTCGGTCAATCTCTGGATAAAGCTTTGCCTTTTCCTGCTCCCTGACCTTACTCAGGTCCTCTTCAGTGAACGTGCGACCCTTTGGAGCTGGTGCTTCTGGTTCTGCTGGGAGTGTAACGTGTGGAACAGCGGTGGTTGGTTGGCTCTCTACTAGCCCGTTTGAGAATTGCTCTACTGCTTCCTGGGTGTTAGTAGGAGTTACAGGAGCGAAAGATGGAACAGTCATTATGTTGTCCTATTCAAGGTGTATTTGTCCGTTTTGCCCTAAAGGCGTGTCTCGTACTCTTATGTAACCATTTGATACTATTTGGTGTCTCGGTAAACTCACAGCTTTTCTGAAGCTGCGTCACTTCCCGTGTCAATTCTCCTCTGAGGAAGCTTAGTTCCGTACGCCATTGTTAGGAGCTGGTTCTGCACATTCTCCTGGATGGCGGGGTCAAGAAGCTGAGGAGCAGGTAGTGGGTTGCCCATTTCGTCCACGCCACCCTGCATGGGGGTGCCACCCTGTCCGTCAGGACCAGGCATAACGCCAGTGAGCTCCATAATTTCTGACTGAATTGTTGCAGTGATAAGAGATAGCGCACCAGCAGCCAGAGCGTCTTCCTGCATCTCCTTGCGGATTTCCTGTAGCTTCTCTTCTGGGAACTCTTCTCCAAGCTTACGAAGAGCGCCTTCCTTAGACTCAAGGTCCATAGAGATTCTCATAGAAATCTCGTTAAGAAGAACAAGCTGATCCAGAGGAAGTGGCGGTGGGAAGGTTGGGTACGTGATGTATGTTATCGGGTCATTGGGGTCCAGCTGAGTGTACTGGCCCTCTTTAATGGGGCCATCTGTGTCTGGGTTATAGACAAGAGCTTCTGGTTCCTTTACAGCCAAGGTACGTATGATAAGCTCGTTAATCCTCTTAAGACCCTTGGTGTACTGGATAACCTTCTGCTGGTGGCGGTTCATTAGGGGCTGGAACTGGATGCTCAGAGCAACACCAGAGGTGTTCGAGATGGGCTGCATCTGTCCCAGAGCGGTCTCTGGAACACCAGTAAGTTCGTGCATGGCACGCTTTAGCTGCTCTAGGTACTTTAGGGCAAGGTCAAGTCCCTGAGCTCCGCCCTCTAGGTTCTGAACCGTGGCGTCCTTTGGAAGACCTCCCCACACCTTCTTGGCACCACGCTCTAGCTGAGAAGCCTTAGCCCCTGTAATAACAGTGATAGGAGCAGCGTGGTAGTTAACAATGTCCGCGATATCAGTGTAGGTTTCGTTGTACTGTCGGTTGATGGAGATAATGTCATGACAGTCTGGAAGGCCCCAAGGAGACCCGGCCACGGGAAGATTAGGGATGTGAACTACGTACACCATTCCTAGAGGATTCTCGCGCTGAGAGATAAGCTCATCGTTGATGTACTCTTCGATGGTGTCGTCAGTAACAATCTCAGTGTACGTGAATACCTGACGAGTTCCTTCTAGGCTGGTTCCCCAGAAACGGTACTTAAGCTTGAATCTAAGAAGCCTGTCTCTGTCGTGGCTGTGGAACTCTGGAAAGGCGAAAGAAGAGTTCAGGGGCAGAATTCTTACTCTGCCTGGGTGGAACCTGCCTGTTCCGTCAGTCCAAGGCTCTTCGTAAGCAACCTTAACAAAACAGTCTCCGGTTACTCCTCCAAGCTGGGCCATCTCAAGAAGAACAGACTCTTTGTCGTTGTCCTCTTCCCAAACTCTTTCTAGTCTGTCTGGGATGATGGCTTCTGTAGCCTTTGGGGAGCGGAAGTGGATTCCCTTGCCGAAAGTAAATCTCGCCACATAATCAGTAAGGGCTCTGTAGTAGTTGAGAACAACCTGAGGCTCTCCAGCCTCACGCTTGTACGCGTAGTGGTGGCCTAGGTACATAGCAAAGTTTAGAGAGTACCTATTAAGACGGGGACCGTGGACCTCGAACTCTTCGTCAGCAAGCTCAACTAGACCAAGAGGAGAAATGGAAATAGTAAGGTCAGAAGATGCCGCCCTATACGAAGGGGGAGCAAAGTCCACCGTACCTAGCGCCACTTGTTAGTCCTTCTTAGTAGTTCTGTGGAACTGCTGCCACTGCTTTCCGTGGTCTTGCTTGTCCTTCTTCTTGTCTTCTTCTAGCTCTCTACGACCAACCTGGCTCTTAGATAGCTGCTCCTTACGACCAGCCTCCGTTGTGAACTGCCCGCCCTTTTGTACATACTGAGAGTGTACCCACTTAGAAGCAGGCAGAGACGGCCACTTAACGAACTTGGTTTTGGCTTGAGCTACAAGCATATCCCAAAGCTTTTGATTTACGGGTACGTTGGCATGACCGGCCTCGCTGTGCCCTCCCGGACTGTGCTGGCCGATTCTGCTACTCTGAGCGGTAGAGCTGCCGTAAGTTGCGCTAGCCTTACTACCGCTACCCTTGGTAAACATCTATTAGGCTCCTTGCGTAGGGGCCAATTAGTCAGTTACAACGGTTGGGTTTAGGCGCTGGTAACGAGCTCCGCTACGGATGGCCTCTTCGTAACGAATCTCTCCGTGGTCTGCGAACGCCTGAGAAGCGAACTCGTTTAGGAATGTAGGAGCCTCAATCCATGCGGCGCTACCAACGTGGGCACGCTCTCTCATGGTCTCTTCCGGCCACTTCTCGTACACGTTAGCGTTACGGTTAGGACGACCAGGAGCAGAAATGTACCCCTGCATCGCACCCTTCTGGAACTCGTTAGGTACGTCAGTGTCGGTGGCTACGCCTTCCTGGAAGCGTAGAGGACCCTCACGCCCTGGGGCGGGGGTTCCGATCTTGCGGTCGTAGTTCTGTGGAGCACGCTCAGGAAACTGTGGCGCAGGTGCAATTGTAGGCACAGGTCCGTTGTTGGTGTACTCGTCCATGTAGTCGCTCCTCTTGTAAGACTTACTACCCAGTGTTCCCGTATTTCACCTAAATGTCAGTACAAACTTTACTAAATCTTTTAGGATTTGGGTGGATTATCAATGTGGTAAGAAAGGTGGTCGTCTATCCTCTCCTTGGCAGTGGCTATGTCCTTGGAGTTCTGTTCCAGGCTTCTGAGCATCAGGCTCTGCTGTCCCAGCACAACGTCCACCTTGCCGTGAAGATCGGTTAGAGACTTTCCGCCGTTTGCGTTTGGCTGAATCTGCTGAGTCGCCTCAGTAATCTCTTTCTTAAGAGTAACTCCTGCTTCTTGGATAAGCGGCAGAACGCTCTCCCTGATCCTCTCTAAGTACTCTTCTCTCTTTCTGGCTTTCCTCTTGTCCCACCAGGTTCGTATACCTTTGCGGTACACGATAGCAAGAGCAGGTATAAGGATAGTGATAATGAATGTCGCGTACCAGAAAAGGTCCTCTATATTGAGACCATTCCCTTGGAAATCAAAGAAATCCATAGGGGGTTACTCTGCGATCTTCTGCTTAGGCTCTGCTGCTAGGAACGGAACGAACTTCTCCAGCCAAGCGTTCACGCCAGGAATGGCTAGAACTCTAGTGATGGCTCCAGTAACAGCTAGAATCTGGATAGCGTAGACTTCTCCACTTACGCCCGCAGTCATGAAGATAACTGGCAGTAGAGAAAGCAAACCCACTACTGCTGCGAAAACGGTACGAACCGTAGCTCTCCAAGGGTACTGGGTCTGTGTTGGGGTTGGAGCACTCATGATGACCTCTCATATAGGGTAGTATGAGTGTAGCCTTACCAACGTATTTTTTTCACCTATAAAGTGGATTGTCGCTAATCTCAATAGACGGCATGGTTAGATCAGCAGTTAGCACGCACGCTAGCGCTAGAGAGTCAGCGTAGTCGTCGTGGGCGTGGGCCTCTCCAGGTGCCTGTGCCAAGAAGTTCGGTCCAGTGTACTTGGTCTCCAGGTCCGTCATCTGCTGGTAGAACCTCTTGTAGGTACGTAGCCTTCTAGTCTTGGCATGGGCAGGGTAACTAATCATGCCTCTCTGAATTAGCGCCTGTAGGTGCTTCCACCTCTTAGACTGCTCTGCCTGCGATGAGGTAAGAGGTACAACTTCAGCTCTGGGCAGAAGCCTCTTCAGTCTCTGGGCAACAGCGTCACCTACACCGTTAGCGTCTACTGCTACTGCTAGTACGTCATACTGGGCCAAGAAATTCTGAATCTGGAAGTACTGCTCCTCCCAGTCGTCTCCCTGCAACTCAAGCCAATTCAAGATAACGTGATCGTAGTAACCGAATTCGTCAGGTCTATCCCAGTCTACTCCTACTACAGTTACAACAGTAGAGTCTGTTTTACGAGCAGGGTCAATGCCTACTACAACTGGAGACTTGAACCAAGACCTCTTTATCTCCAAAGAAGTATCCCCTAGGGCGTCTAGAGCCGTCGAGGTTACAAACATACCTCGCTCTAGGAGGAATCGACAGCAGTACGACAGCTGAAACTCGTCAGAGTCCTCTCCAATACGGATCATCTCTCTCTTGATGAACTTGCCGTAATCTGAGTTCTCCTTAACAACTTCTTTCCAGTCCCACTGGAAATGGTGCTGGCGAGACCTACTGTTAGTCTGCCTTCTCCTGTTGTTCTGAATGGACCTGTAGAAGTTGTTTTTCGTGTAGGTAGGGGTACCTGTCTTTACCATGGTTCCGTTAGTGGACGCACGCATAGGGGAGATACTCTTGTCTACAACCCTGTCGTCCGCTTCCTGACACTCGTCCACCAGGATGATATGGAAGGTCTTAGACTCAATCTTTGCTCGGGGGTTAGCGGTCATCATCTGAATAGTGCTTCCAGACTTCTTCAGACGAATGCCCTTAGTTACTCCTGATAGTCGTGCAGTAATGTCGTCAATCTCTGGATCACCGAGAATCTCAATGGCATGGTCGGACGTTAGCATGTTCACAGCTCTTCCGAACAGGGTCTCTACCTGACCTTCGGTTGGAGCAAACAGCCCTACCCAGAACCCGTTCTTGTACTTACCTAGAAGGTCTGGGTACAGAACAGCAAGCCTTGGCAGTAGCACCATCAGAGTGGTAACAACACTAGCCAGAATCTGGCTCTTACCAGACTGACGGGCCGCCAGACCAGTCAGTTCTTCTCCATCTCCAATTACAACACTCTCAATAATGCGCCTAGCAAAAGGTCTCTGGTAGTTGTGTAGAGGAGCGTTAGTGAACACATCCATAAAGTGCATGATCTTGTCTACTAGCTTCTCCACAAACTCCGCAGAGATTTCGTCAAGCTCTTCTTCCGGCTCAACGAACTCCTCTTCAAAGTCTGGCTCTAGTTCTTCATGATCCACGATTCTTCATCTCCGTAACCAACGCTAGTACTACCTGAGCGGCAGTTAGGGCTTCTTCTAGATAGGCGTCTTGACCAGACGTTGTGTACAGCCTGGTGTACTTACCTACATCTGAAATGTACGTCTCTACGTACTCGCCCAGTGCTCCGGTTCCTAGTCTAGACACTCTGCTGGTGATCTTAGAAGGAATACTAGCTTCTTGGGGCTTCCTCTTGAACATTCATTTCTCCGAAACTTATAGACCGGGCTCCAATTGCTTCTGTTAAGGCTACTTCCTCGTCTTGCTCTTCCTTCCATTTTCCAACCACCACAGCGGCAGTGCTGAAAGGAATCCTTACTACGATACTACTTCCTTTGCGAAAAGGGTGGTCTATCTCCTGAGAATGACCTCTCTCCATCAGAGGGAAGTCGGTTGATGGGTACCTCATACGATGTACGAATAGTGTACCTACTTCTTTAGTTAGCGGCATTTATGGTCCTGGTATCTTGGGTACGGGTGCTATTGGGTTAACTCTTGGTGTTCGGGTTGCGGTGGACCTGTCGTATTGAGACCTACCCTTGGTGGTTACCTGTCCTGTCCTTGCTACTCTGTACAGCTGCTCACGAGAAGCAACAGCCGTCTTCTTCATGTTAGCAGTTCCTCTTTCCTTGCCGTCCAGGAACTGCTCAATAAATGGTCCTTTAGAGTGTGCTGCCTTAAAGGCGTCCCAAGTAGGAGGGTCCACAGAATAGTAGTTGTAGAAGGTGCCGTCACGGAAAACCACAGTTAGCACACCTCTAGAGCCGTCGTACCCAGCTGCTACGGTTCTCGGCCTTTGTGGGTTTGTAGTAGACGTAGGGACAACCGAGATGGGAGCAGGTTCTCTACTGGTGTTACCTGGGCCTCTGCCTCTAGTTACCGGATTAGCAGCCAGGTTAGCGTACCCGTAACCTCTCTGGGTGTCCTCCCAGTATTCGTCCCAGCCTCCACCAAGAATAGACTTTGCGAAAGAGAACTCTCCAACAGAAGCAGCAGTAGGAAGCCCAGCCAGAGGGGAAACAACACTTGAGGTATCCATAAGGGAGGCTGCCTGTATGGCTTCTTCTTGGGTCATAGCGTATGACCCGCCCCTACCTGTCTTAGTACGTCTAGCTATACCTCTGGCGGCTTCTGAGTTACGTATGATAGACAGCTCTTCTGGAGTCGGCTTAGAGGTGGTTCCATAAGGAACACCAACACGTACACCAGATGGGTCTTTACCTCTAGCGTCTGCTGCCCGTGCCATTAATCCTCACAGATGTGCTCGTCCAACAGAGATTCAGGTATTACAGCCTCGCACTCACTACAAGAGTAGTACTGCTCACCCTGGTAGTTGTTCTGGGCAGTAGCATTGTAGGGTACCCAAGGCTCGTAGATGGGCTCTATCTTGGGGGAGTACATGGGCAAGTTAGCTTCGATGATATCCTCTGGAGACCACCAAGACTTACCTAGAGGGTATCTAGCCTGACTAGGTATCTCATGAGGCTGCTTAGCTTGCGTCCTGATTACTCTCATCATTCACCGACGTTCTTGGAGAGCGCTTCCTCCTAGGAGCGGGAGCTTCCTCTTCTATAAGTTCTTCAGCTAGAAGAGCAGACACTTCAGCTGCCCTCTCCTCGAAGGTCTCAGTCTTCTGTAGAAGTCCAGCTTCCTTAAGCGGATACAAGAACCTTGGGAGGTCGTAAGAGCAGTAGGCCAGCTCATCAGTGTACGAGGGACTCCACACGTACACAGCAGGGCTATCACAGTTAACGCACTTCATTATGCATCCTTACGAACGCCATTGGCGTTAATGTTGAGCTTGTTCATTAGTGCTAGAACCTTGTTCCTACTAACACCAGGCTTGATTTCCCAGTGCATGTAGTCCTTAGCTCTCCAGTCTCCACCCCACTGTAGGACCGAACCGTAACGAGCCTTTAGTAGTCTGATCTTGGCTGCTACGGCTGCCTTAGCGAAGAACTTAGCGCCCCAGTTGGAGCCCATGGCACCTTCTTCTGACCAGTTAAGGTCTACTGCGGTGCCAGATGCGTGGTTAGACGCTCTGCCTGGAGATAGACGAGCTGGACGGGCAGCGTAGCCACCATCATCCACAGTTCCTATGTCAATAGGGCGTACTAGCTTGTGGTAGTCAGCTGCCAGGGCTACAAGAATCGGCCCCACCTCTGAATCAAGAGTTACCTTCCTAGAAGTTCCAGGCACTCTAAAAGTCTTTAGCTGCTTTGGAGGTACTGGGTACCCGTTTAGGGAAGTCTCACTCATTTTCCTGCTCGTCTCTTGTTCTCTTTGCCGATGTTCTCTTTCCTAGATATTACTCTAGTGTTGGAGGAAGAGTCGTTCTTTCTGTTGTTGTCTTTGTGGTCTACGTGCTCGTCCTTTCGGAGCTTGCGACCTGTAGACGCTTCCTTGTCAACCCTGGCAGCGTTAGAAGAGGTACGGCTACCGTCCTTCTTGGCTACTACATAGTGCTTACGGCCACCGTTTTCGTCAGAGCCTTCGTAAGGACCATAAACCTTCTTGCCGTCTACGATCTTGTAGTTGTCCTTTTTGTAGTGCTTAGTCATTAGTTGCTACTCTCTCCACTAACACCCCTACCAGGATTAGCATATCTGAACCCTGGGTCATCCTCTTTGGGGTTTTCTGTTTTTGTGGTTTTCCGTAATCCGAATCGTGATTTGGCAGGCTTGCCTTTTGTTTGGTGCGGCATATCAAAGTCTCTGCGGGTCATAGCCCAGGAATATCCATACCCAGTATACCGCCTGAGCGATCCTCTTTCTTGGCCTTCTTCTTCTGACCTATAGGACGGACAGGGCCTCCTGGTTTGGGGCCAAGACGGAACCTCTTGGTAGCGGAGGAACTATTAGAAGCAGAGGGGGCTTCTGGCATAGACGGCATATCTGGCATTGGAGTAGAAGGAGCGTCTGGAGCTGCGGGGGCCGTTCCAGCCTTTCTCTTCCCACCAGACGAGGACTGGCTAACCTCAGTCTTCTCAGTCTCAGACCTCTGCATAGTTGCACCGGTACCGGTAGCGCTGTGGCTTCCTCCGTACCCAGGTGCGGCAGCTAGACGAATAGTGTTGTCTGTGTGCAGGTTAGCCATTTCCTTGGCCTGTTCGTGGGCCTGGTACGAAGACTGAATGCCATACACATGCTCTTGACGCCTAGAACGAGAGGCTACCTTTGCTGCGTGCCTAGCAAGAGTTCTTTCTTGGTGGTGCGCTGCGCCTTGTAGAGTGGTCTCATGGATTTGCTGAGCACCCTGCATGAGGGCATCGGCCTTAGCCTTAGCCTCAAACATATTAACGGCGTGGCCTCTGTCTAGAGCGTTCTCACCGCTCTGCCACTCTCTAGCTTTGCCTTCACGGATACCGGTTAGTTCGTGGTCCATGGCGTTGATGGCCATTTGCTCTTTAAAAGCGGCCCTACGACCACCTATTTTGATAAGCTCGGCAGCCACGCCACTCATACCAGTACTGCCGGTACTACCGCCAGAGCCCTGGTAACCCTGTCCTAAAGCCTGAGAGGCCATCAGTTATCCTTACGGAGTGTAGTCGTAGAAGCGAACCGTAACAGTGCTTCCTTCGTTAACTAGAGTTCCAGCAGCAGGTAGCTGAGAAGCAGCCTGGTTGTCGTTGATCGCGGTAGCTCCACCAGCGTTATCAACAACAGCTCCGGTGGCGAATACTAGACCCTCAGCCTCAATAGCGGCCTGAGCAGCTGCGGTTAGGTCACCAACAACATCCGGTACCTCTACGTTAGGAGTAACGTCTAGGTAAGGAGATACTGGGGTGTAGTCTGGGAAGCCGTTGTAGGCTGTGGTGGCGATGATGTGGTCGCCCAGGTCTTCGTCAAGCACATCGGTGCTGTTGGCGTCGTTTAGTCGCTGATCGTTGGGCTGCATTGGCATATTGCCCCAAATACGATCAACCTGTACGTTTCCACCGGTGTCTGTAGCCATTGGTAACTCCTCTACGTAGGTACACTAATAATCTCGTTAGAGTAGGAGTATGTCAGCTTAAACTTGGGCAAAAGAAAACCCGCCCACAAGGGACGGGGTGAGTGTGTGCCATGTAGGATTCGAACCTACTCACCATAAGGAACAGGGTTACAGCCTGCCGCGCCTCTCCAACTGCGCCGATGACACATGGGTACTGCGTGCCCTACCTCGGAGTCGAACCGAGAACCTTCCGGGCTTCAACCGGACGCTCTACCAATTGAGCTAATAGGACCTGTGTCTAACATCATACCTTGCGGATTTAGTTTTTCACAAATGAAATGCTATCATATAGGTAACCAACAAGGAGAAATTGTGAAGTACCTAGTAAATCTATTCAAGAATCAGTATATCCAGAACCAGCAGATGAAGCTGTACAGAGACTGGGACCGTATGCGTGACCAGGCTCGTACACCGTCAGAGCGTGCTGAGATTGACGCTATCTTCTCTCGGCACCTGTGAAATCGGCCCCTTCGGGGGCCTTTTTCATATCCTAACGAAAGTAGTTTCAAAGGCAGGAAACGACATTGCCTTGTCATACGCAGCCCTTACCAGCTCTGTCGATGAGGACCCGTGACACGCTGGACACATGTCGTAGCTGCAAGGCATGGTCATTCCTAGCTCATGCTCCAGCTTGCTAATTCTAACCATTCTCATGCTCCCCACCGTGGATTCGAACCACGATAACGACTTCCAGAGAGTCGCGTCTTGCCGTTAGACGAATGGGGATTGCAGGTGCTTTCCAGGCGTGGGCGGGCCGGGATTTGAACCCAGAATAACTCCGTATCAGAGAGTCGTGATAACCATTTCACTACTCGCCCGTGGAGCAGACGACGAGGCTCGAACTCGCAACAGCCTGCTTGGAAGGCAGGAACTCTACCAATTGAGTTACGTCTGCGTGTCAATCATCTCTAGAGTAGCGTACAATTCTTGCTGCGTGCTCCATACCTCTGTTGAACCATGTAGTAGGTTCATCATTGTCTAGGTTCATGAAGCACGACTCAATCTCATCAGCAAATTTGTCGCGCCAGTATTTCTCTATCTCACGATTCCACTCGTCCATCCAAGTACCTCCTTATGGAACCGTTAGCGCTGACACAGAAGGACTCGAACCTTCAACCGCCGAGTTAACAGCTCGGAACTCTGCCAATTGAGTTATGTGTCAATGAGGTAGAGCCACATCCACGTAGCCGTGCCCACAGGGGGGCCGTGCAGTGTTGATACATGGTCATCTACCTACCGCGTCGGAAAGACAGGACTCGAACCTGCGGCCTCACGCTCCCAAAGCGCGCGCTCTACCTACTGAGCTACATTCCGTTACGTACCCGAAGTCGGACTCGAACCGACACACCTTACGGTACAGGTTCCTAAGACCTGCGCGGCTACCAATTACGCCATTCGGGCAAGTGAGCAGTTTAGTGTGGACATGCTCAGGTCCTATAGCGAACTTCTACCTAGCCCTACCTTACATCTACCCTATGTCGTTGTCAAGCCTTGTTGTAGATTTCCCACCAAGAAGGCTCGTAAGGCTCCCACAGCAGCTTCATACCTGCTTGGTCAGGAGTTCTGTTGTCCTTCTTGTTGTTACAGGGGAAACATGCGGCTACTGTATTGTTCCATTTTGTTTTGCCGCCCTGAGACCTAGGTATTACGTGGTCCACAGTTTTGGCTGGCTTTCTACAGTACGCACACCTACGGTTGTCTCTCTTTAGAAGCATTCTCTTAGACCACTTAGGTGTACGAGACCTCCATGTGGGGTTTACGTAGTTTGTCAGTACCACGACTCTAGGAACTGCAAAAGGGCCTATCATTAGGTCCTCATACGGCTCTTCTATGTACACCACGCCTCTGTTTATCATGGTGATAGCCTTCCTAACGGTAACCTCTTTTAGGGGCTCAAAAGAGGCGTTAAGAAGCTGGCATGGTAGTCCAAGTATGTTCATTTGATGATCCTATCACTAAAGCTGGGGAAGAAGGATTCGAACCCTCACAAAGAGTTCCAAAGACTCTCGTCCTGCCGTTAGACGATTCCCCAATGTCACACACCAGTTAACTTCATAGAACCCCATCGACAGCGCTAGCTAGTCGCCGCTAGACCATTCTCTGTACCCTTGTGTGTGATCGTGGAGCTGGCGGGAATTGAACCCGCGTCCTACCGTCATCCTATACAGACTAGTTACAGCTATGCACTAGCGTTTACTACACCACAACTAACTGTTTTCTTGCGCGCCATTTTCTGTTCCCAAGTATGGCTACTCGGCTGTCTCACACAGAGGTAAGAGCGTACTCCTGGCAAAGTGCCTCGTACTCAGCGTCGATATCATTCATATCTGCATTTATTATTTTGCGCCGTTTTACAAGTCTGCGCGACTTGAGCTGCCATTCTGTACATTCCTACGGAGTCGAAACCTGTCAGCCCCGAGTGTGTTGCGTAGGGTAGGAAGGATTTGAACCCTCAACCAGCTGTTGATAAGACAGATGCTCTAACCGTTGAGCTACTACCCCTTGTTACTTGCGTGCCCGATTGGGGACTCGAACCCCAATGCCTTGTGAGCGCCACTTTTTGAGAGTGGTGTGTCTACCATTTCACCAATCGGGCAAATTCAGCCTGAGCCTCCGGGGCCGATTCGAACGGTTCCTTCCCCCTGCGCGGGAGATGTGCTACCGATTACACCATGAGTAGATGCTACAGGTCTGAAAATTTTGGCCCCAGGTTTCAGCCCATTCAACAGACAGGAATCGAACCTGCAACCTCCAGCAACACTGCTGGGCTCTGCCACTTGAGCTACCGTTACCTTTTTACAGGATGGGTTGTTCTGATCCTTTGGGTCCAGCGACTCTGACGGGACTCGAACCCGCGACCCCCACCGTGACAGGGTGGTGCGCTAACCAACTGCGCTACAGAGCCAAGGTACTACGTACTCCGTACGGGATTCGAACCCGTGACCTCTACCTTGAGAGGGTAGTGTCCTAACCGCTAGACGAACGGAGCAAGTGAGAAGCTCCCATGTAGGCTGGTGCTTCTCTCGGTTCCAAAGTTCCTACAGTTAGAACCGATTTGGGTGAAAGACGGGGGTCGAACCCGCGACACCTCGGACCACAACCGAGTGCTCTACCACTGAGCTACAATCACCATGTTGGTAGCAGGCTTTACACGATAACTGTATCTGCTCTATGCCTGCTACTCGTAGCCCATGAGGGGATCGAACCCTCTCTGCCGCCGTGAAAGGGCGGTGTCCTAACCAGTAGACGAATGGGCCATGCGTGCCGCGTGTAGGATTCGAACCTACGGCCTGAGAGTTAAGAGCTCCCAGCTCTAACCACTGAGCTAACGCGGCTTATGTACTCTTATCAAGTAGCAGTCTGTCTCTTCGTCGTAGCCAGACAACGTACCATTGTACATCGTTCCGTCGTCTAGGTCAAACACATCAATGTCTTCATATAAGACAGGTGTACCTACTATTTCATCTGACTGTACTACTGTGAATCTACTGTCATCTCGTACTTCGGCTACTACTGTACACTTCATATAGTGTCCTTTCTTTGTGCCCCGTGAGAATTACGATATCTCGACCCACTGATTAAAAGTCAGTTGCTCTTCCTCTGAGCTAACGAGGCTTGGAGTGCCTGACGGGAATCGAACCCGTAGATGCCACTTTTGCAGAGTGGAGCCTTAAACCATTCAGCCACAGACACATGGAGCGACAGATGGGACTCGAACCCACGACATTCACCTTGGCAAGGTGACGCTCTACCAACTGAGCTACTATCGCATGTAGGCAGTCTATGCTTTTGGAGAACACGCTTACTCTACAGAGAGTTATCGCTTCCGGTGCCCCGTAACCCGTACTGTCCACCACACCCTCGCAAGGGAAAGCAGCAATGACCAGCCAGATGTGTTCCCTGATATCTTGCTACCCAATCAGCACTCTGTATTGCCTTTCACAAGCATAGCAATAGTACTGCTTACGCGGAAGCGGTAGGATTCGAACCCACGGTGAGGCGGTCCCCACTTTTGTTTTCAAGACAAACGCCTTAGTCCACTCGGCCACGCTTCCTTACGCGGAGACTACAGGATTCGAACCTGCGAGGCTGTTACACCTTACTGGTTAGCAACCAGGTGCCATCGACCACTCGGCCAAGTCTCCAAATTTCTCCCTGTTCAGTTTTCAATTTTCAAGTGGAAGTGACGAGATTCGAACTCGCTACCCTCTGCTTGCAAGGCAGATGCTCTACCAATTGAGCTACACCCCCATGCTCTAGACCAGGAGGATCACCGGCTCTCAAAACCAGCTACTATCTTCTTGTCTAGACGCGTACACTCGGGGAATTTCGAAATCCCAACCCTCACGGTGTAAACGTGATGCTCTTCCTTTGAGCTACGAGTGCGTAGTTCTTACATCCTAGGCCCACCACAAACATTTGTCAAGTCCAGCTACAAACCTATCGCTGCGTTGTACACTCTACTGCCTATAGGTAGAGGTACTCCTAGAACTGCTGGGTTGTCGTGTACCCCCGCAGCGTACCAATATAGCCTGTTGATTCCTCTGCCGTCTGCCTGAGCATTGACATTCTTTACGGCTGGTAGTCTATCTGCCATTGGAATTGGCCCGTGCATGAGAGAAAGGTTAGTCTCAGTCACCCACAGGGGCTTTCTTGGTGCGTCCATCAACAGTAGCAGATTCTTCCACATCCTGACAAGTGCCGACCACCTAATCAGTGGCTTGTCATGTTCAGGATAGATATGGGCCGCGTAAACATCTACGGGCCAGCCTTCTGCCTTTAGCTCTCTGTAGTACCGTGCTGCTCTACGAGTTCCTCCAGAAGAAGGACGAGGTAGAACTGGGGCAGAAACTATCTTAGCATCCTGGTCGTAACTCTTAATGATGTTGTTAGCTATCGTAGTCATCTTTGCCAAGATACCTACGCTGTCGTATGGATACCAGAACTCAGCGAGCTGTGGCTCGTTCCATACCTGGAAGCTCTTGATCTTTCCTGCGTACCTTCTCATTAGTGCGTGAAGAAACATCTTCCATGTAATGAGGTCTCTTGGAGGCGAGTTAGAAGCTTTCGACAACCAGGTAGCTGTATGTGGTACGTTAGGATTCTTAGCAGCCCATTCAGGTGTTCCGTGAAGAACTAGAAGGAAGTCTCCGCCCTTGTTTACTATGGCATCTAGGGTGTCCCACTTGTAGATTCCTGGGGCCGGGTTTAAATCTGCCCAAGTAACGCCACAGTCCCACAAACGAATGTAGGTAGCACCACTAGGGTAGTACTTAGAGCCAAGAAGTCCTATACCCAACTTCACCATAACAAGCCTCCTAGGTACTGATAACAGTACCAGTAACGTGCCGCATGAGGGACTCGAACCCCCAACAGTCTCCTTAGGACGGAGCTCCTCTTCCATTGAGCTAATGCGGCGCGCCTCTAGAGAGATTCGAACTCCCGACACCTTCGTCCGTAGCGAAGTGCTCTATCCACTGAGCTATAGAGGCATGTGGTAAACCAGTAATCCTTTTTCACAACCCCCTGTTGCTGACCTTTTTCCTCGGCCCAGACTTACTTGTTTACCTACGAGCTTCGGGTGAGGATCGAACTCACGACCACCATCTTACCAAGATGGGATTCTACCACTGAACTACCGAAGCAGAGAGCCTCCAGAAGGATTTGAACCCTCGGCCAATCGCTTACAAGGCGATTGCTCTACCACTGAGCTATGGAGGCGTGGAGCCGCCTGAGAGAATCGAACTCCCACGCACCACGTACGAAATGGCTGTCACTACCATTAGACTAAGGCGGCAAGTATTCAGTTGTCAAGTGGTGGCGGGGGCTGGATTTGAACCAACGACCTCCAGCTTATGAGGCTGGCGAGCTGCCGAACTGCTCTACCCCGCAGTGGCTCTACCAGCAGTTGAAGCTGGGCCTGGGAACGGTATGAGAGTTCCTGCGAAACCTTCTAGAGCCTTACCTGTAGTTTTCCATTGTTCTAAGGTGCCAATCCTTTAGTGCCTTGGCTGGTGCCTTGCCTAGATCAATGGTGTCTACTACATCATCTGGTGCTGTAACGTGGGTGACGTTTCCTTGCTTGTCCCCCACTTGGTAGGTCAATCTGTACGGTCCTGACTTGTGGGTTCTAACTGGATTGAATTGCTGCCCAAGGTCGATCTGTAACTGCTTAGCCATATCTCTCCTTGAGTAAGAAAAAGGAGGCCCTAGTTTTTAAGGTGATGGGGCCGAACACCATACTTGGTTGCTATCAAAAGCAGCTCCCAGCGCACGCCACCTAGGAATCGAACCCAGCAGGTCAAGGTTTGGAATCTCGACTGTTGCCCAGAACGTGGCGCAGGTAGTACCACAAATGTATAGTATTTGTGTCGATCTTGTCAAGTTGTACTAAAAAGGTGGTTCAACTAGTCTTTCGTATCTTTCTTTTGTAACTAAGTAGTATCCAGACAGTCCACTGTACGCCTTAGCGTCTCTCTCCATTACCTTCTTGATTAGGCTACACTGACACTCTGTATCTTCGTTTCTGTAGTCTGGTGTATACCTAGGGCACAGTTCATCATGTAGACGGAGCTCTGATTCCTTAGTCTCCCACCAGCTATCCCACTCTTCAGTAGTCTTTGGAATCATTTACAGCCCAAAAATGTCCGCAATGGCCTTGCCAAGAAGGAACCCAGCAACTGCACCAGAAGCAATGTTGACAGCGCTAGGAGGGTTACCAAGAGCTTGCTGATATCCGCTATTAGCGCGCTGACGAAGACCCTCTGCCATGTAGTTGTTCAGCTGAAGCTGGGGGTTCATGATAGACGAAGGATTGTACCCACCTGTGGTGATGTACTCGGCCATGTTAGTTCCTCTCCCTTGTAATGTATCTCTACCTTACACCCACGGGAATGGCCTGTCAAGTCCGAGTCACTGTTCCCTGCTGGCGATCCTAGCGTCAATCGTAGCATCCATCTCCGCACCCTTGGCGTCAGAAGCAGCCTTAGCAGCCTTGTAGTTAGCCTGGTGTTGCTCTTCGGTGAAGTGGTCGGGCTGACTCTGCCTCCACTCTCCGTAAGATGGGATAGCGGTGTACTTCGGCTTCCCAACAACACCAGTTGTTGGTGGGCGCGTAGTGCCTGTAGCCATATGGTCTACCGGGATAGTAGAGCCAGGCGTTGGTACCGGACTTCCTGGGCTGTGAGCAGGGAGCCTAGGAAGGTCTGCCGAGTGTGTAAGTAGGTGTGTCTCAGCAGCACGGAATAGCTCGAACTGTGCGTTAGTCATGTTTCCAATGTTGTCCGGGCTCTGTGCATGACGCGGAGTACCAGCAGAGGTAGTTCCACCACCCATCTGACGGTGCATAGCGTGGTAAACGTCGTGAGCGTGCTGAGTAATAGCTCCAAGCTCAGTTGGTACCTCAGCCGGTGCTGCCTGTCCGTACTGAGGCACGGTAGACATACCACCAACAATTACTCTTCCCTTAGAGTCTCTTGGCACGTTTTCTACTGCGTAGCGCTCCCAACCCTTGCTAGCGCCCTTACGCTTGGCGTACGTTCTCGCGTTCTGGGTTATCTCCTTACCGGTTCCATCATCTACCTTGATGCCCGCACCTCTACCGCTCAGGGTCTTAGTCTTTAGTCCTCTACCCGCTGCGATATCGCGCTCCATGTCGCCCTCTTCAGCGGCTCTTGGCCTCACTACACCTGCGTCAGTAACAGTGTCTGGGGCTCTAAGAGAATCTGGTAGAAGCTTACCCTTTACACCACGACCAGCTGGGCCGGAAATAGCTCCTGCGGGGGCTAGGCTGGCCTTGGATTCCTTCTCCCTACGCCTTGCTTCAATAGCAGTGATGATTCCACCACCCTTGTCAGCGGCGTCGGCAAGCTCAGAATCAGATACTGTCGGCCTGTTAGCCTCTCTAGCTTCCTCTGTAGGAGCGTCAGCGCCCACCTGAGTTCTAAACTGGTTACCAGCGTTGTCTGTTCTAACAACAGTAGGAACAGGGCCGTCAGTGCCTCTACGCCTAGCGGCCTGCCTCTGAGAGTCTTCTGGACCAGGAGGTACAGCAGAAGAGTCGATTACACCAGCGTTTACGTGGTGCGCCACAAACTTTTGACGTAGCACATGCTCTACAGGTCGCCCTGTTGCAGCTGCCTTCTCTAGAGCGGCCTGGTGCTCTGTCTTGCCGTCTGGCCTCTTGGTGGCCTTTGCCCACGTAACAATGTCAGCTGGTCGTGGATCGGAAGGGTTCTTCTTCTTAGCCATTAGTGGCTCGCTCTCTGTAGGAAGGTACACGTTAATAGTACCTTCTTTATGTCAGGTGTCCGCGCTAAACAGCAAGAACTAATGACTCTGATAGCTCATGGAACCTAGATAGGTACCCCATGTACACAGAAACAAACCCGCCCTCGCTCTTAGGGAGCGACCTCTCTATAGCATCCGTGTACACCTCAAGGCCACATCTATCCTTATCAGGAACAGGCTGGTTAGTGAACAGGAGCCTCTCAGCGTTTAGGATACCCGTATCAGCTATACGCACCGACTCTGGCATCTCCAGAGGCAGTCCGTACTTCTCCATGATTACTGAGATTACCTTGGCCTCAGTCTCCATGTACAGTCCCATGTTCTTCTTTAGGGGCTTAACCATGTCACCCACGTACGCTTCTGAGGCGTCGTGAAGAAGCGCCCAAAGGGCATCCTCCTCAGGAACGACGTAACTCATAGCTACACAGTGAGTGGCAACAGAGTAGTGGGAGGTAACGTGGCCTCCGAACCTACAAATCCTGCTTAGAGACCAAGCAATATCGTGGATATCCACATCTTCTGGTCTAGGATCAAGTGGGTAGAACTTTCTGCCCGAAATAGTTGTTAGGTAGTCTCCGGTATGCATTTCTTTTCCAATTCTAATAATGGCCCAGTAATTGAAGGCTATTCTTGAACGTACTTAAACTGAACACTCTGATTCGGGTTGTGAGCAGCCGCAGCGGCTACTCTGGCACGATCAGCTGGGTCGTCTAGCTGATGGGTTCCGTCAGCAGACCTTCTAATGGTTATTGGGTCGGTAAGTCCATGCTCTGCAATATGTTCGTACATAGAAATGCCGTCCCTTGTACGAACTATATCACTACTTCTAGGTGTGTCGTTTCCCTGATTAGCAAGGGGTATGTTCATTAGGTGCTGCTTTATGGCTGGCTTAAACAACATAAACCGTAATCTGTCTTCGGGAGTGGAATCTGGAGATAGACCAGCAATCGCCATTCTTCCTAGAGGGTGCTTGGAAAGCTCCTTAAGGCTTACCCCTCCAACAAGTCCACGGGACACTGTGTGCTCGTCAAGGTTGGCAGTCTGTCTAGTAACAGTTTCCCCTGTCGGTACTCCATTAGCATCATACTTAGGAACGATTTGAGAAGAAACTGCTTTCCTAGAAGTCCTAGGCTTGCCTCCTTCTCTATGGCTTATCCTATAGGTTCCTTGAACAAGGTCTTTTACTATGTCTAGGTGGTTGGCGTACTTAATGACCTGACCAGTTCCGGGTCCAACTACAGACTCTCCGCCTTCTTGAAGGTCGCCTTCGGCCTTCTTTTCCATGTTCCTGCGCCTAACGGCTACATGGAAGGGCTCTAGCTGTGCGTTCTCTGCTAGGCTAAGCCCTTGCTCACCAAGCTTAATGCTCTCGTCAGAGCCAGCGACTTTGTAAGACTTCTCAGCAACGTCCCCATCACTAGTAGTGCGCTGTACTTTATCTCTCTGTGCGAGCTCTCTATCGCTGAGGTCCAGCCTCTGGGGCTCCTGTCCTTCTAGCATAAGCTCATTTAGCTTGGGGGCTGTGGATGCCGCAGTTTCGTGCCTGTCGTACCTCTTAATAGGCTTACCGTCTGGGTCCATAGTCATGGAGTCTACAAGGGCACTGGCCTTTGGCGCTACTTTGCTTCGGTTCTGCGCTAGGCCGTGGCCTCTTTGTCTCTTAGACGCGAAAAGCCCCCCAGCAGCAGTCATGGTATCCGATACCTCTTCTGGCTCTCCAGAGAGCACAGAAAGAGCATGATGCGCCTCAGCGGCGGTAACAGTCTTAAACTGAGCACCTTGTTCCATCATATGGCACCTATCCCTTCTGCGCCCGAATTACCGCCCGAATCTGCACCGTCCGTCACACCAACGTAGAAGCCCCCAGGATACCCCCCATACGACCCCCAGACACCGTACTGATCCCACACACCACTGTTCTGGTAGTAGCGTAGGTTCTTCTGTGCGTGTGGCTCTTCTGTACGCTCTTCGTGGTACCCACCTACGAAGTGCTCTTCTCTAGTATGGGTGCTCATCCTCTGCCTCCGTGGTCTAGCCCAGTGAAGGGAGTATGGGTTGTTCCCTCGTAGCCGCTGTTAAAAGGACTACCGCCGTAAGAGCGTACGTGGAGCTTACTGCTCAGGGTATTCTTGACGTATGGTTCGAACATCACGCTCGCCATGTGTGGGGCATACCTTGGGGCACGACTAGGGTCCTCTCCATGGTCGTCAAAGGCGTACCATTCGAGTTCTCGGTCGTTATCAAAGAATTTACCCATACCAACATCATAGATGAGTGGGCCTGTCTTTGCGCGATTAAAACCACTAACTTACAGGATCGTCCTGCTTTTGGTAGTACCACCCACGATAGTGGTAGTAGTTCCCAGTCCACACTAGCTCTACACCCTCTGGCACTCTAAAAGTAGTACTACCAGTGTAGGGCTCTCCTGTTTCTACTACAGTGGGGATGAGCACCTTCTCAGATGGCCTGCTGATAGCCTCTGGTTCTGCTTCTACAGGGAAGTCGTACTCTATGGCGGCAGATAGGAAGTTGTGGATGACTGCTCTATTAGCCAGCTTTTCTTCTGCTACAGTCAGCTCTTCTGCTGAGGTCTGTAGGGTAAGCATGTTTCCGTACTCTTTCACCGTACTCCTAGTCGTCTGGTGTTCCGAATGGCTTAGGCTTTGTGTCTTCAAATGGGTCTGTCTGTCTGTATAGGTGTATGGCTAGCGCAATAACGTACCCTGCTATGAGTGTCAGTACCACTATTCCTAGTATTACTAGTACACCTATAAGTACGTCCATATTACCAGCCCAGTCTCTTGTACTTCTCTTCCATCTTTCGCTGCACTAGATCAATAACAGAGTCGTAGAAGTCGTCTAGCATCTTTCTCGCGTCGTCTGCGTAGATGTAGCCGTTGTTCATCTCAACGGTATCCAGAGCTGCTGTAATGAGCTCTTCTCTGTTGTGTAGTCTGGTAATCGTCATAGGTCTACCTTATCACACCCGCGCAAGGATCACAAGCCTCAGGGCGTTGGTCTTGTCAGTTCGTGACTCACAGGGACCATGTAATCTGGGTGAATGTCTATAGCTGCTGAGACTCTGTGGTGTCCGTCTACTAACATGGGGCCTGCTGAGTAGTGGTGAACGTCTACAGGAGTCTTGATACCGTTTTTGCGTACGTCTTCTATGTCTATGCCCACCTCTCCCATTGAGTCTTTGAGGGGAGTACCAGCGGTCATGGCGTCGTTTTCTTCCTTCTTAGCCTTCCACATTCTTCCTGTGGTGCCGTAAGAAGATACATCGCCATGTCTCATATCGTGGTAAAGCTCACTGGCGGGCTTCCACATGTCCAACTGTAGGAACTGAGGTGATGCACTCATAGTCCGCCTTCCCCTCTAGGGTGCTCTTCTCTGAAGTGGTCTAGCCTTGGGTTTGTGCCTTTCCACTCATGCTTCACTGGTACTAGCGTTGTTGGGCTGTGGTCGTAGGCCGCAATAACTCTGTGGTGACCATCTTCTAGGTCTATGCCACCAGATTCATTGTGATAGATCAGTACTGGCTTCTCTATACCGTTTTCTGCTACAGATGTTGCGGACACTCTTCCATACACTCTATTGTTATGTCTCTTTATGTTCCACGTTCTAGCTTCTTCACCTGGGCGCGAATCCATAGGAGTAGCCTCATGTACCAGCTCACGGGCAGGTTTCCAGAAGTCTAACTGTCCGAACTGCACTGATGCACTCATTTGTCTAATCCTAGTGTTTGTCTAATACCGTTAATCTGTCTGTTCTCTACCGAGTCTATGTGCTGCTGCCTGGTCTTAAGTGGGGTTGCCTGCGAGGGGTCATGCCACGGCATTCGTTGGGAATTGACCTCTACTGGCAGTGTAGGAGTACTATCACCATGCACCTCCCTGTGGAAGTGCTCGTTTCTGCCTGTAGTTATGACATGCGGGGAGCTTGGCAGTGCCTGTAGTTCATACATAGGAGTTGTTCTGCTAGCGTCGTACACGCTCCTAAACGGATCAGAGAGGTCGTTGTAGCTGGTAAACTCATAGTCTTGCCCCTTGTTGCCTTTAGGAGAATGCTTAATCATGAAGTCATCAGCGAAGGCTTCTGCGTCTCCTCTTTTCTCGTCACTGTACGGACCAGGAGTGGTGTCGTCTGCTAACTGAAAGTGATGCCCAAGCTCATGTCTTATAGTAGGGGAGTCCCATTGCTTACCTTTCGGACCCGTGTTAGGCTTAAAGGTTGCTGTGGATACTCCAATGCCGCCCTCGGTCCAAAAGCCTTTATGACCACGAAGTTCTGGGTGCTGTGGCTGTAAAACCCGTATATCGGCCTTACTGGCTATAGGTGCAGTACTTCTGGCTATTGCGTCTTGTACTGCTCTTGTGTACTGCTCCTGAGCCTCAGGAGGAGCGGGTCTTACGGTGTCTACTACGTCCCCGCTAGCTCTTGCACGAACCTCTCTGTTGAAGTCCTTAGAGGTAGTTATGTACACCATTCTCTGAACTTCGTCTTGGCGCTCTGCGGAAAAGCCGCGATGACCCACTGTATTGCGTGGACGCTTCGTTACTTGGAATAGAGTACCCTGAGAGTTGTCTGACTGTCCTAGGTTGGGGCGGAGGTCGTACTCATGCTTGTTAACGTCAGGGTTCAGCTGCCCGTCTATGGTACGGGGCTGTACCTTCTTACGTCGTGACATTGGGCCTCCTTTTCTAGTAGTACTCTATCACGGCTACTGCCTCCTTACTTGGGGACTCTCAATTATTTTAGGGTGGGGGGCTACTGACTGGTTAATAATAATGTGGGGTGCTGGTGTCACCTGGCGAGCAGAATGTCCGATTTGACTTAATGGTGGGGGTATGTCCTAGAATGTCCGTTTCTCCCCATTTACCCACATCTGTATGTATTATTACTAATAATCCGACATGACCGCTATGTCCTGTGGATTGTTGTTCATCTCCCGTTCACCTTAGGGCACTACGATGCCCCTGTAAGCGGGTCCACCCGGAGGGTAGGGTTGGGGACCCCTTTGTCTCTTGCCCTCTCTCTCCCTTTCACTTGTGAAACGGAGGGAGGGGGCCTTGCCATGCGCGGAAATAAGCCGCGCATAAGGCGAGGGGACATAGGACCTCAACCTAGGGCCTCTCAGTACGCCACGAACCCTGTTCACTAGTGAAAGCCTGCTAGTGAACAGCATGGACACACTGGGACAGAAACCCCGCATAAAGCGTGTAAAAGCCATGTATAGGCTATGGGCTGAGAGACAACCCAACTACCCTCATAACCAAACTCTCCTCAGGGGACACAGGGCTACTGCTGGATCGCACAGTGTACCGTGTGGCTGTATAGCCAGACTATTAGCGCCTACACTCACTCTTAGCAACATCACAAGAGTAGATGAGGCTTTGCCATTATAGTTCTGACTCACACCGTACTACGATGGTCCTTGTAGTGCTCTGTGTCCCCTCTTGTCGATCTAGGTACGTCGATTGGGCCGAAAAATTTCGCCCGTCGCTTTCACTGGTGAAAGTCTAGGTCGGTAGGAGGGGACACAGACCGGCTGTGTTTCCTGAACAAAGGAGAAAGCAATGGCAAATCCCACCCTGGTCGTCGTCGTCGGCCAGTTCCGCAAGGCGCAGGGCGCTCTGGACCGGTCCACCAGCAACTGGCAGACCGAGTTCATCGCCACGGCGCTGTCGTCGGGGCAGTCGGCGGCGAACGG
>JACCDR010979814.1_pt1 | contig 90197 bp, 73 predicted proteins | sample 7446431 | NCBI WGS metagenome assembly JACCDR01 (sample SAMN15323443, study PRJNA562643) | freshwater metagenome | isolation source: river surface water | place: USA:Blue River Watershed | collected 2017-08-17
GTGAATTTAATTTTTTCTACTTTCTTCTTAAGCTCTACTTTATTTTTTAAACTCTTGTCTTCAACAATAGCTTGCTTCTCAATTCTATATTTTTCTTTCATAGTTTCTTTAAACATCTTAAATAATTGAATTGGATTCGCGTTATAGTCTCGCTTAATGATATTATATTCTTTATATTTGGTGTCAATAATGCGTTGATTTCTTTCAAACATACCTCGCATAAACTTTAGCTCGTTAACATTCTGTTTGCTTTGCATAAGAACAAACTCATGATTATCTTTTTCATTCTTTGGACTCGGAACTGAGCGGTTCGCTGTTTCTTCAAAAGCTTCTTTTACATCTTCCATTTTATCATTAAGATTGTCTAGCGTATCATTAGTTTCTTCTAACTTTTCGTTTGTATCTCGGGCGTATTGAAGTAATTCAGAAATCTGTTTAGATTGCTCTTCCATTTTTTTAGTTTGATTATCTACTTTTTCATGTAAAGATTTATTTTCTTTAGTAATAGAAAGAATTAAGTTCTGCTTACATAGCTTTTCGTATTCATTATAACTGTCAACAACTTCTTCCAGTAGTAAATAATAATTTGCGTATTTCTTAGAATTCTTAGCTCGAATTAAACATAATTTGAAAGCCCGAGGGGTTAAAACATATTGTTTATTATGTTTAACTCCTCTAGAGGTAGTTGACTGCTGCTCAACGTTGAGCAGCTGATAGTCTTTATTTTCTTTCAAATCAAACTGGTCTAAAGAACGTTTAATATTGTTACTAGTTTTCATACTAGTCAAAACTCCATATTCTTTTAGCTTTTCGTGTTCTACTACGAATTCAGATTTATGATTACATAAGTAAAGAAAATAATCCATAAATGAAATATCTACAGCATTAGCTCCTTGATTAAATTCCATATGATACTTGTTAAAATAGTCTTTTAATGATAAATTTGATAAATTAATACTTAAATAAGTGTTGAAGTCTGTTACGCTTTGCATCTTGCTTTGCTATTCAACTAGAGTATATAGATACTATAATTTAACTTAAATTAACTTTATGTGTAAGGATTTAATGATTCTGTCGCAATAAACGTTCGGTTAAACCATTATACTTTTCTATATTTTCTATAGACAAATTTAAGTAGTTAGACAAAATAATATTAACGTATTGTATTATTTTTTTGATAATATAGTATAAAATGCCTGAATATAAAAAAAGAGACGGCGGAAGTGGATTCCAGTGGAACTCTAACGACAACTTTAAAACTTCTAGAAAAGTAAGAGACGTTGACAATGTGTTAGATATCGTGTTTATACATAGAGACGGCCGTGCTGTTTCTGTAGACCCTCAAGTGTTTTTAGATAAAATAAATAATAATAGTATTTCTTCTACTGCTGTTGAATATACTGCTAGATGTAATGACGATGCAGGAGAACCTGTATTAATAAGAGAAACAAATAGAGATTCTTTTATAAATACATTTGGAGGTTCTTATGGTAGTGGTTCTTTTCATGCAAACGATGATGGTGAAGATGACGAAGTAAGTAATTGGGATCATAATTTTAGAGGAGATTTTACTTGGGAGGCTATGAAACAGTCAGATCCTGGATTAAAAGATAGTGATGGAAAGTGTACAGAGTTTTCATTATTATATCATAGATTAGATGCCATGCAGATGATGTTTCATAAAGGATATCAATTATTTGACATGGGAAATTTCAATAGTTGGAAAAATTGGCTAGCTTATCCTTCTAGCGGGGGCGGATACTATGTGTACGTATTCATTATGTATTTATCAGCTGAAAATTACGCAAAAGTACTCGGGTGTTTTAATGGTCAAAGAAATGATATGCAAACTACAGTCGATAGACTATTTAGTAACAGTAACGGTCTTACTTCTAGAAGTAGAATGACTGACATGGGAAATGCTTTCTGTAGCAATCCAATACCTTTCTATAGTTATTTATCTCAAGGGAATCATAAAATGGGAACTACTATTTGGTCTCCTAATACTAAATATAAATTATTTGTTCAACCAGATGGAAATTTATGCGCTTATGAGCAAGGAGACGCCGACAGTGATAATCCTTCTAAATGTAGATATTATTGGGGAACCAGTACATATAAATTTCATGATAATAGTATATCTGTACGACCAGTATTAGCGGTTCAGTCTGACGGAAATGTAGTATTATATAAACAAAAAAGTGACCAGACTAGAGTTCTTTCTTTAGGAAATACTATGTGGCATACAAATACTAGAGGATCTAATGTAAAGTTAGGAATTGCAAATAATGGACATATATTTGTTTTTACTGGCCATCCTCAGACGGGTAATTTAAATGTAATGTGGAGCAGTGGTTCGACTTCAGATACACATGCAGAGATTACTAAAAACTTTCAATGGAATTCAAAATGTACAAACACAAAGTACACAGACAATATGCTAGATAATTTAAAATATAAATATGAGTACTGTTCGCAAGAATATAAACCGTATAGAGATAGTAATTGTAAGAACTTATTTCAAGGTTATACTGTTTCTAACGACAATAACGGGCAATATAAAAGAAGTATGGACGAAACTGTAAAAAAATTATGTAGTTCTATAAGCAGTAATAGTTCTCGAGAATTTAAAGACTTCTGTGCATGTGTTAACCCTCAAGGAGACGCAAAAATTATATTTGAAAATTTTAAATATCATCCTAAATGTTGGGAACAGAAGTGTATCAATAATGGATATAAATTAGAAGAATACGGAACTGTCGCAAATCAATGTCCATCTAAACTTTGTATTCAGAATATAGAAATGATAAATGTAATCCAACAGGCTGGGTCTAAAGTGGAAATGACATGTAACATAGATGGCAATAAAACCACTAAAAGAGATGTGGTCAATACGCCTAATAAATTGTGCGGAGAATTTAAAATAAGAGGAAAGTGTTTGACTTCTAATAGTAATAGTAATATTCTAATACAAGAATGTCTAGACCAGTCTGATGTGAAAAAGAAATATCAAAAATTCTATTACAACCCTTCGACTCAAGAATTTAGAACTTCCTGGAGCAGTGCTTCGCCTAAATGTCTAAACATAAAAGGAGGAGTAATAGCTAACAACACAGAAATAAACGTTGCTTCTTGCGATAGTTCAGACGCTCAAAAGTTTTTATATGATAAGGATAGAAATCAGATAGTTTCATCTAAAGACCAGACTAAGTGTTTGGATTTAAAAGCCGGAGAATATACTGATGGTACTGGTTTTCAGCTAAGAACATGCGAAGATAGAGAAGAGGGTCAGATATTTTCGTCGTCTGAATGTAGCGAGACCGCTCTTCAAAATATGTTATATTCTGCTAATTTGACTATAGAAGAAGAAACGTTATGTGGGGCCGTGAGTATGGATAGTAACACTGCCAACTGTATTAATTTTTCTAAAGACGGATTAAAGGTGGAATCCTGCAGTAATAGCTTAGATAATACAAAAATAGTAAGCTTAGATTCTATAGACGGTTCTTTAAGACCTTATTTTGATGGAAATTATTGTCTAGAGGCTAACCAAGCTAATAATACTGTCTTTATGAAAATGTGCGAAGATGTAAGAATATTAAATGAAACAGGTTCGGCTGGCGATACACCGGCGAGACAAAGATTTTTCTATAATACAAATACTAAACAGATACATACAGCCGAAAATGTAAATAAGTGCGTAGACATTAAATCTTCTAACGGAGTTAACTCTTTGTATATAAACAATTGTTCTACTTCTAACACTCAAAAATTTAATTTAGGAAATAAGTGTACTCCTTCAACAAAAACAGATATAGCAAACAGTGAAAGCGCTAGATTAGAAAAGTTGTCTAAAGACAGACAAGCAGAACTTATAGAAAAAGCAAGAATAGCGGAAGAAGCAAGATTAACTGAAGAACTTAGACTTAAAAATATTAAAGACGAACAAACTAGATTAGCGGCGATAGAATCTTCTAGACTAAAAGCCATAGCTGATGAGGAAACTAGAGTAAAAGCAGAAGAAGAAGAAAGAGTAAGGATAGAGAAAGAGAATATGTTAAAATTAGAGGCAGAGAAAATAAGACTAGAACAGCTTGCTAACTCAGAAGTTATACGTATAGAAACCGAAAGAGCTGAACTTGCAAAGCTAGCGGCAGAAGCAGAGTCTGCTAGACTTGCGGCTGAATCAAAATCAGCAGACAATAGAAAAATTATAATGCTTCTATTTTTATTTATATGTGTTATTATATTACTACTCTCTGTGAAAAAAATTAGTAGTCGTAAGATAAATATAGATAGAAATGGGCCCGTCTCAAAGTAAAACGAAATCTGTAACAGATATTGCAAATGAATTTGTTTCTACTTCTGTAATTAAGGCAACGACAAGAAATGCAACAACTACGGCCGGCAGTCAAAAAATTAAAATAGAATGTACAGACGACGTAGCTAAGAATGCTTCTAACTTATGTAGTTCTGAGAAGTTAGAAATGAGTAAAATTATTATGATGGACGCAACGACCCCTATGACTGAAAGAATTGCAGCTATGAAAGCATACAAACCAGAAGTTTGTGATACTTGTTTGATTAGCGATATTACACAGGATTTAGGCATTACTATAACTATTGATGATATTCAAAATAATACAGTTGCTACTGAAATTCAGACTCAGATAATGGCAGACTTAGAGAAGAAACTAAAGAACGCTAACACCGGGACTATTGCGGGCAAAACTCAAGTAGACGCAATTACTAAAGTGAAGAATCTAGTAGTAAATAATTTTAACGTAGATGTTGTAAATGAAACTCTAAAGAACTTTGACTTTGACCAGAACATAGACTTAAAAAACGTTAAGGTCAGCAACATATCTCAAAAAATGTTGGTAAAATCTATTTCTAGTAATTTGATTGCGAACAGTATGAAGAATAACGCTGAATTACAAAATGCGGTTAAAGACCTTGTGGATGCGGATAATAAAGCAGCCGGTGTTGCTCAGGGATTAGCTGACACGGCTGGAGATGTTCTAGAAAAAGGTATAGATGCTGCTGGAGAAACTGCAGGAAAAGCCCTAGAAACCGCTGAAAAATCTTTAGATAGAACTTTAGATTCGGTAGATACTAATGTCAACAGGACGTTAGACTCTGTGGATACTAATGTGGATAGATCTTTAGACACTGTGGATAGTATAACCAATTATATGACTTTTATTATAATTGCAATTATTGTAGTAACTGCCTGTCTTGCAATATATGCCATAAAAAAAAAGCTATATTGCGTAGTGCCGTTTTTAGCCCCGATGTGTGCAGTGCAGAAAGCAGTTGAATAAAAAATTGATTTCTTAATTTATCTTTAGACTATATATACAAATGAGTTCGCTTCCGATTACAGCTGTAGACGATATTGTAAGCTACTTGTTGCCTTCTGAGAAAATGAAAATATCTAAAAAGTATGAAACTGAAGTTATTAATTTGTCTAAAGAAAAAATAAGAAAGTGTGTGTCTGCTTGGGCTCTAAAATATAAACAAAACATGGATAACAATTATTATCATATTCCTAAGCTAGATTACAAAATGTTCTATCCTCTAAAATATAGACAGTCTTTTATAGAAACTGTTTTGGATTTACTTGTTGGAGATGAAGAAAGATATGAACAAGTATGCCAATATTTTGTCTCTGAAAGCTTAGTGACAGCATTTAACAAATCAATTGATTTACTTTCCGCTGATGAGTTATTTACTATTGGTTGGTGAATAATAATATCATGAATAAAAAAATTGATTTTTATTTTTTTAGTATACGTCTAACAGCAAAGCAATATGTTTATCACAATCTTGCCTAAAGTATCTGTAAACTATTCTAATAAATTAGCAGAATATATTCTCGATATTAGTTTAATTTCTATCGGCGAATTAAGAAAAGAATTATTTAAATTCTATAAGCTGAATAAGACTCAGAATTGTTATACCACGTATCCATTAATCTGCGGGTTTATTAACAACAAAGATAAATATATATTTACTGAAAATATACTGTCTATCAAAAAATATATACTAAAGAAGTTCAAAGAAACATGTAACAGTCGCCAGAACTATTATGTGAATATCCTTAGTAAAACTAAATTAGGAATCCGGACTACAGAAATTATTAATGAAACTATTCATGACAGAACTCTGAAGTTAAACGAAATTACTTTACAAGTAGCTGGTGTGTTACAATCCAAGTTCGAAAATAATATACTTTCTGTAGACAAATTTGCATTTAATAATATTAGACTAGCAGATAAATATATCAGTCGATTCGTAAAACCATTATCCAACGGTTCTCTATCTTACTTTATTAGAAGCAAACAAGAAGAAGAACTAAGAGGTCTTTATCGTTGGAGAAATAAAGAAGAAATAGATAGTTCTAACAGCGAGACGGATATTAATATTATCGATTTGTATTATTCTATCGACGAATAATTTAAAAAATTGATTTTTCTTTTTTAGTATAAAGAAGATATTGGATAAATTACTATTATGGAGAATCTTACACTTGCTCAGGTATTTATGTTAGTATCTCAGAAAAAATGGCATTATCTCATTCAAAAAAATATTAATCATATTAGCAAAGAACAGTGGCTTGCTGTCAGATTAAACGAAGACGCTGAACCATTTTACTGGGACTTAGTCGGAATGGATATTTTAGCAGAAGAAGTAATCTATTGGGTGGAGACCCAAGTCATGATAGAAGAAGATATTGATAATAGTTGCCACTAAGCGACTAGCACTATTAATTTCTATATACATCTAGTTTTTATAGTTATCTGATTTCTTTGTTTTATTTTTTTTAGTCTTAAGAAATAATACAATTGCTGTTGCGCATATCAAAATAACGAAAAAGATAAATAGAAAATTTATACCGCATGTTATGTCCGTTAGAGTTTTCTCGGAAAGCGGGTTGTTACATATATTTTTACATATTGTCTTAGAATTGTCGTCTGCGTTAGAACAAATCTGTTTTATATTTTCTTGTAAATGTATATTATTATTGGCGAGCTTTATACATTCATCAGATTCTATATTTTCTATAGACTTACATAAATCAACTCTTGTATTCATTTCGTATCTGCTTTTAGTATCTTTGTTTAACTGGACGGAAGACCCGTTAATGTCTACTTTTTTTGTATAAAAGTTTGTACAGTCTTCAGAATTAATATTGTCTTTACAGTATGTCATCCAAGCATTGTCTAATTTTTCTATAACAAGACCGGCCGGTCCGCATTTATTTAAATTATTTTCATCACACATGTTAAGTATATTTTATCAAAAAAAATAAGATTAAAAGCATTTATTTAATGATAGACGGAGCCGATATACGGAACTTTAGCAAACTTTACAAATTTATTATTTCCAGTAGAATCCACGATAGAAAACACTCTATAGTTATTTTCTTTAAAATCATAGACTTCATTACTATTAGACAACCTGACTATATCAATAACACCGATGTTAAAAGGAAATAATCCTCGACATTTAAAGCAATTAGTAAATTTCGAATCTCTAGTTAAAGTAGCATAGCAACACGCTTTCATAAAATAACTATAATTAATAGTACCGCAGCGCTCCACAGAAGCAAATAAACTATATAAACCATCTTTATTTAGACAACAACTCTCTTTTTTGCTTAACTCTTTTAAATCTACATATTCACTGTCTACAGAAATAGATATATTGTTGTTGTCTAGTGTGGAATGACTTCCGGATTCCATGCAAGAAGAATGTTTATCAATTTCATCCGTACCATTCACACATCCGGCCTTAACTTCGCATAATTTATCTTTAGACTGATTTGAAGAGACTGTTGAATTGAACGCCCCCATAGTTATATCTTAGTATTATATATTATAATAAAACGTTTAATTTATATATCAGATGATAATTATAAATTTGTCTTTAGTCTATAGAATAATATAGATTTCGTCATGAATTCGGAGTTGACTATTCAGTTAAAATTATTTATTATTATTGTCCTGTGTATATGTATCTTGACATTCTTAGTTTTCAAAAAAGATAAAAGCTGTCCGGATATAGAACCTATAGCACAGATTAACACACAGTTGGCTGAAGCAATTAAACCCCCGCAGCAAAAAGTACAACAAGAAATAAGTTTAATCTTTGACAAAGAAAAGTATAACGTGTTTAGATTGTCTTTAGACTATGATACTAATATCCCTGTTGAAAAAAAAAGAGATAAACTGCCTCAGTCTCTTAGAAAAAATATAGAAAAGATAGTGGATTCGGGAGACTTAATTCAACAACCGTTATCAATTTTAGAAAAAAATAAAAAAATAATTGAGTTCAACAATTTAGTAAAAACATGTATGCACATTATGAATTCTGTATATATTTCAAACCCTCATCTAATTAGTCTAAAGATAAATTAGATTACTCTGTTTTAGGTTCCTCGGCCTTTGTATAAATAGAAGTTTGCTTAATTTCATTAGTCTTCGCGTTAATACTAGTAACCTTGATTTCTAAGGCATCTTCAGGTACTCCTTCGCTATCTACTTTAGCTCCAGTATCCGCAATTTCTACTTCTCTTTCGACTACGATTTCGTCATCTTCTTCTGTAATCTTAGTAATTGTTGTATCATATACACCATCTAGATTTTGCTTCTTATATTTAATAAAGTTAGGATGGTCCTTTCCATATCGCTTAACATTCTTAGTCTTCATTTTTTTTACTCTCTTAGCGAGCAGTTCCTTTCCAGTTTTAGCATCTTCTTCTTGCTGCTTAATAATATTTTCTAAGATAACTGTATTTTTGTTATAAAAGCTTAATCGATCCCTGTTTTGCTTGAAGCTGCCCACAAATGTCCATTTGTTGTTCGTTAGTGTCGAAATATTCGTGATGACCTTATTCTTATTTTTTTCTACATATTCATTACACTCATCTAAGCTATCGAACGTGTCGTAAACATTAATAGCAATTTCCATATCTGGTTTTTCAGAATAAAGATACATAACTGCCTCTCGTAGTTTTTCATAATTAACATCATAATACATTTGAAATCTTGTAAACGTATCATTCGGAACATTGTTGAAAACTGCACTTCCGTCGCTATTAATATCTTTACGTTCAGGATCTGATTCTTTCTTTAGACTAGAGAAGGAATTAACGGCGTGCACATTGGGGTTGAATTTGAATAGATTGTTTAAAAATCTTTGAATTACTTTTTTTTCAGTATCAGCCTGTTTCATACATTCAATTTCTTGAGCAGCAGCCATAGCTTGCAAATTTACATGCTTTACGTCGCCGAATACCCTTTCGACTGTTTCTTCAGAAAACTTTTTTGCTTCCTCTTCGATTTCTTGGTCTACCTGAACATCTTCCAGCTTGATTTCATCAGTTACTTTACTTTCTTTATACTTTAAGATAAAATTATTGTACGCCTGTTCTCTGACTTTATTAATCACTTCTTCGTTATTCTTGTCTGGATGCTGTTTAATTTCTGTGAAATCGGACTCTTTCATTTTTACGATAGCGTCTTCGTCTTCCACTTTATGCTCGTTACACATTTGATAAGTAAACCCGATAAGAGCTGTTGTTAATAATTTAGTCATATATTTTTCTCGCAAGTTAGTAAACGAAAGACATGTATATTTTTCGTCTCCATAAATGGTAGAACCATAAGGGTTCATTTTCTTCTCTAGTTCATCTACTTGCTCCGGAGTAAGACTATTAATAGCATCTGGGTTAGCTTCGAACTCTTTAATAAAATCTTCTAAGTTTAAACTCATTGTTGTCTTTTATGTATAATTAATTTAAATTTATATTTAATATGATTATAGCTCTGCATATTGTATATACATTTACATTAATAAAATCAGCTAAGAGAATAATATTATGACTACTTTAGAAAACATACACGACGTTATAGAAAATAAGATAGAAATAAGCTTAAAGCTGTTTGAATTACTCTCCGATAAGTTAGTGTCTTCGGCTATAGTCGGTGATTATATTTTTAGAAAAAATCTAAATAGTTTAAATGAAAATAAATCTAACATTCAGTATGTCATAGACGATTATAATATCAGTTCTGCTTATTTTATATTTTCTTACAACAAGATAGTAATTATGGAAGAGTTAGAAAATAGACCAGAAAGCTATAAAAACTTAGAACAATATTCTAGATATATTCAAGAAATAGATGACTTATTTATGAAAACATCTGTGTCTGAATTAGTTAACATATTTAAAAACAATTCATACGAGTATAGATGTTCTAAAACTGTAGGTAATAAATTATTTTATGGTATAAGTTCTTTCGGCAAGAATAAAGTACGTCTAAAGAAATTATACGAAGAATATAAGACATTTGTTATACGGTGCAATATAGTAGATTTATTGGATAGATTTGTAAACAATATTCATTGTTTCTTTAAAGTTTATATAGCGGGTGATACTGCTATATCCGACATAGGCTCTGACTTAGACACTTCATATTTTTTAGAGCTAGTTGATAGATATAATAAATTAGGATTCGCGATAGTTAAAGATGATTCTGAGATAGTATATGACGTATGTGATTGCGGGAATAAGATGACAATACAGTCTAACACAAGTGAGCTTTTATGCGTTAGATGTGGTTATACAGTTTATTTAATTGGTAGTGTGACCGAAGAAAATCAATTATTTGCTCAAGAAGGAAATAGAGTTTCACATGGTTCTTACGACCCCGCAAGACATTGTAAATTTTGGATAGAGAGAATTCAAGCTAAAGAGAGTACTATAATTCCGGACGAGTATATAGAAAAAATAAGAAAGAGTATAAAAAAAGATAGAATCGATAATGTTAAAAGCATTACTGTGAAGCAATTCAGAGCGTACTTAAAGCAAAATAATCTGTCTAAACTAAACGACCACATACCTCTTATAAAAAAAATAATAACAGGATATATCCCACCGCAGCTAAATTATAACGAACAGCAATTGTTATTTATTTACTTTGATAAAGCAACTAAGACGTATGAGAAAATTAAGCCAGCTAATAAAAAGAATTCACTATATTATCCTTTTCTAATTTATAAAATATTAGATATGATTATAAAAGACGAGTCTAAGAAAAGCAAACTATTAGCGTGTATTCATTTACAATCTTACGATACTCTTATAGATAACGATAGAATTTGGCATTCTATATGTCAGTATAATTCATGTTTCGAATACAAAGCGACTGATAAGATTAATACTCACTTCTAATATTTCATTAATAGTATATATCTACAAAACATTATACATTTCTTCACTATCTTCATTTTTTTTGAATATAGCAATTAATATTTTTTTAGTATATATAAAGAAGTACTTAACTATTTTTATTATGCTATATACAACAATAACGAGTGCTATCGTGTAAGCTATTAGATAATAATGATTGTCATCCATATTCATATGAACGGGTTTTAAAATAATAGTCTAATTAGTGATTTTATATATAGTATACAAGTTATTATCTATCTTCATGATATTCTTTTCTACCTTCTCTAACAAACTAACCATCTCATCTTTAGACGAATCAAAATCTTTCATAATATTGTATCTATCCATAATGTCTTTTCTCATTTTGAATACCATTCTGCTAACAGAAGCATAAAATGTTATATAGAATTCGTCGCTAAAATTACTAATCTTAGGAGTTTTCTCCCATATCTCTTCGTATATAGAATTGAATAATATTTGTATTAATGTGTCTGTATTCTTTGTTTTGTCTTGAACTCTTACATATTTTTTTAAGTACTCTATCATTCTATGTCTTATATTTCCCATTTTGACAGGAATAAATATTCCTAAGTCAGCATTTGAAGAAGCCTTATTGGTATACAGACCCGGTATCATTTCTCCTAGCTCATTTTTATATCTATCGTCTAAAGAAGTAGTATATTCGTTGTCTATCTTTATCAAGTCAGGATTTAACAATTGTAAGTTTTGAAACAACTGTATATTTTTAAAAATTTGATACTTGTCGAATTTTTTTATAAAGATAACGATATGGCTATCACAATACGCAGGACTATAATCATACACATCTATATAATTGTAACATGTCATCTTATTATTTTTTAATGATACGGGTGAAAAATATTCTTCAACAAGTTCTTTATTTTTAAATCTGGATATTGTCTTTGTTTTTTCTACATATTGTTTGTTTATTCCGGATTCGGCAGAGATAGTAATATCGCTCTGTAAATTCTTTAGACTATAAATAAATTCTTCGTCATTTATAATATCTGACTTAGAGTATTCTCCCCTTAGTATTATCAATTCTTTACCATATGCAAGTTTATAGTTATCTTGTATAGAACGAAATAATTCTTGTAATTCGCTTAACCCCATATCGATTATTTTTTTATCAGAGTCTAAAGAAGAATTAACTCCAAGTTCTTTAAATATGTCTGAAAGCGTTTCTATTTCTGATTTATAAATATCATTAACAAATAGCCGAAAATCTGTATTTAAAGGGTATTCTAAATTTCTGACTACATTTTTTTCAAATTCTAGTGGTCTGTTTGAAAATAATAGTTTTCTATTATATGTATGTAGCTTTATATTAGCATTCATAATAAATCTCACCATCTCATATTCTTCTTTAGACTTATCGTTGAAATAATGATTAGAAATATAACCGGCCGTAAAGGAAGACTTTTCGTTTTCGGTCTGTAGTATTTTATTGAAGTCTTCTATTATTTCATAAGAAGATGAATTCTTGTGTTCTTCTATGAATTTATTAGCGAGTTCGTACTCTTCTTTATAAATAATACTTTCTATTTCTTCAGACAGCTTTATTAAAATATTTTTAGCCAAGTCAATAATACTAATTAGCTTTAATTTCATACTGTCGCTTACTTTTGATTTGTAGTCTCCGAATTTAGCGTTTCTGATAATATCTAAAGACGATTGTACATATCTCTTTACAAAATATTTTCCTTTATTTAGCATTTCTTCTTTAGAGACTTCATTTATTAGTATAGAATCCTTTCCATTGACTATAGAAGAAATACTATTGTACTCATTTATTATTTTCGCGCAGTCAACCACTATATATTCCATTCTAAATGAATAGAAATTAAAGAATACAGTCTATATACTAATAATATTATATATTAAACCAAGTATTAAAATGAAAAGAGCTAACGATGATATGTTTATCCCGGTTATGCCTAGAATTCTAGACCCGTCTCTTAAGTTTAACGAAGAAAGTATCTTAAATAGTTTAGAAAAGAGCAGAACTAACTTTCAACAGGCAAAGGCAGAAAAGTCTAAAGAAATTATTACAACTCAAATGGATATCTCTGCTCCCGTCGACACTAATAAAAAATCATTTATTACTGTTTTATCTAAATATAAATCCTATATCTTTATTGTATTAGGTTTAGTTATTTTAGTCGCGCTAGTATATTATCTTTATACTAAGAAATTTAAGAAGAATAAGTTAGACTCTATATCTGAGGATAATAACAAGAGTATTGATAATAATCAGGTGATCGATAATTCTACATCAGCGACAGAACCAAAACTTACTGAAGAAAATACTAAGTCAAAAGAAGAAGAATTTAATAATATATCTAATTATTTATCTAACTACATCGATACCGCGTCTGAGAGTGACAGTTCTGAAGGATATAGAAGTAATATTGAAGTAGAAGATATTGAATCTATGGTTCCGCCTATTTTAGTTCCTATTGAAGAAGATGATAATGTTTCTGAAGACGACACGGTTAGTGAAAAAAATAGTCTAGATTTTGAAGAGATGAGTAAAATTGAAGAATTGGATGATATTGTAGATGAAGATGTGAATACAGAAGAAGCAGAAGTAGTTGAAGAAGTAGAAAAAGACGATGGTGACGAGACGGAAGAGGTCGACGCGTTATTAGTAGAAGCAGAAGACCCTGTAGACGTCTTTAGAAAATATACAAAGTCTTAGACCAATAATGAGTGTAAATTAATTATTTTTTTGATAGAATAATTTGTCTGTAGACTAATGGAATAACTCTATATATAATTTAAACAGGCTCTATAATAGCGTTTTGAAAAATCAATTAGAAACAAGGTTCTGTATATACAATAGATACTATCTACAACAGCTAAAAGCATAAATAAACAAAGCACAATGAGCACTCAAGTAAAGAAAGTTCTTAAGAAGAAGGTAACTGTTAATCAAACAGAGGAGGTAGCGCCTGTTGTTGAAAACGCAGAACCTGTCGAAGTCGCCGCTCCAGTCACTATTAATCTAGTAGAAGAATCATTTATTCCTAGCTCTCGAGTTCATAATTATGTCAGCTGCTCTAAGCTTAATAAGGAGTTCGACGAAACTATTAATAAAATTAAGGCAGATGGCTTTGCTTCTGCAGGTCTCTCTCAAGACGAAGTAGAATATGTTAACAGCCGAGTAAGTGCTTCTGCTGAAGATAACGTAGCAATTAATAATTCTCTAGCTCGAGTTTCTGCCGGTGAAGACTTAAGCTCGATTCTTAGTGTAGATGATCAGAAGAAAGTGGGCGAGTTAATTGCCGCTCTCGAAGCTAAGAATGCTAAGGCCGCTGACGCTGACAAGCAAGCTATTGATATTAAGGAGATCACTACTAATCTTCTTACTAAACGACTTGTTACGCACGATGTCGCCGCAGTTGAACTTATTAGTAAGAAACGTTTCAAGTTCAGTAAGGAGTCTTTTGACGTACTTGCGACTTTTAGTGATATTGTTGTTTGTGAGATTACTAAGTTTGCTCTTGACCGACTAGTAGAAGTAGGTAATAGTACAATTGAGCCTAAGTACATTTTCTCTTCTAATGTTCATGAGGGAGAGCTTTATGGATATTACAGCAATCTCCCTTCCTACAAGAAGGCGGAAGTATATGTAAAAGAGTCTGAGGCTCAAAAGGAAGCTCTAAAGAAAGCTAAGAAGGAGGCCAATAAGAAGGCTAAGAAGGGAGATACTGGTGATGAGACTGAGGAACAAGAACCTGCTGAAACCGAGGAACAAGATACTGTTGATACAGAGACGGACGATAAGAAGATTAACTTTAAGTTTTACATTAAGTCTATCGTGTATAAGTTAAAGGAGACAAAGCCTGAGTACGCAAATGCTAAGGTAAGTGATCGGTTCCAAACTCTTTGCAGCGACATTGTGTTAGACATTCTTGATGACGCAGTTGCTCTTTCTCAAATTATTCTTAATGTTATGACTACTAAGACTATCAGCTCTAAGCTTTTCAAGTCATGCATTTATACTAAGATTTACGACCTAGCTGGTTACGAGAACGTAAAGGCAGTTCTTGACTCTAAGTATCCATAAATATTAATATTATACAATTACTATAAAAAATCATAAAAAGTTGATTTTTTTTTGACTTTGTGTTGAAGTCTTAAGAAAGTACAATGTCTTGCTCTGGTCGCTGCTACGTTCAGTTCTCTTGTGAATGCAAGTGCTTTGAAGACTGCGACTGCGACTACGATGCAGAATGTTCTTGCGACCATTTGGATTCGTGTTCTTACCTGTCGGACCCCAGACACAACCAATGTGTGATATATTGTAAGTTTGCGAACACATGCTGCTCTTTATTTAAATGCAGCAACCATTTTGTTTGCAAAAATGAGATACCGAAGTTTGTATTTGAAAGAAACAACGGAGTTTGCGATGGGTGTTATTTTCAATTTGGGTCTTTAAAAAAATCAGAGAAAAAAGAAGAGTGTGGAATTTGCATGGATGAGTTAGTTTCTGTAGAACTTGAATGTAAACATAGTATGTGTCAAACATGCTTAGAAAATTGGTTTGAGGAGTCAGAAGACAGAAGCTGTCCGTATTGTCGAAAGATAAATTAGAATGTGCGATGGTTTGTCTTGTATATTCAAAATATCTTTGTTTTTTTATATATATGAATATGATTTCTTCTAACTACTATAAATGCTCTGAGTCTGATTTGATAAGAAATGTGTCAGAAAATAAAAGACAACTAATATGCGAACTGGGAGATAGAAAACTAATGCAATTGTGTAAAAAAAATACAAACGGGGCAGTAGACTGGAGAGGACATTTAGATATAGATAAGTACGGAAGAATATCTCTAGATAGCTTTTATTCTTCTGTTATTCTAGCAAAAAGAAATAATACGTCGTTTACTGCTCTTATCAACTCAGAACATTCTATAACAAAAATTCATTGCGATATACTTAACTTAGTTAGTGATGTTAATTTATCTAGAAAATGCAATATAATATTATTTCTTTCGACTAATTCAAATTGCAGCGCTGAGTATCTATCTAAATTATTAAAGACAGTGGCCGTGTGTAAGAGAAATAAAAATTCTGTTAACATATACATATATATAAGAGAGCTTAATGTATGTGTTTATATTTACGATAGTAGTATAATCAAAAATTGTTTATCTAAATTTGAAAGTATAAAGAAAGTACAATTTGTTGAATGTATTAATTCTGTTTCTCAAAAAATAACATCGGCGATTGAATCGTGTATGAAATATAAACAACTGTTTATAAATTCTATAGAAAAGTATATATCCGTGGTACCCCATGCAGAATATATGAATTCTTACAATGAATCATTTAGATTAACTACAGTAGTTGTAATGGATAATAAGATTGCGAATAGGTGGCTTACTATATCTATAATTAATACGTTAAATCCTATATCTAGCTCTAAATTAAAAATTAGCGAAGTAACTGATAAGGATATCTCGTTTACAGCTACTAACAATTTTGACCCTTATATAAAATGCGGATTCTGTTCTATAGATTTTTTAAATATAACTAGTGCCGCTAAAGTAAATTCTTTAATAAAACAAATACTGTTGTCTATAGAAAAAATATATCCGGACATAACGAAAGAAATTAAATACCATAACCAATCAGATAGAAAAAGCAGAAATGATAAAAAAGTGAGATTCAGCTCTAAAATTTATATAACCGACATCAATTCTAATTCTTCTATAGACAAAGATAACATTGGGGGCGCGAAACCTATATTTTCTGTAAAAAAATATAAAAACGGAAAGCCGATAGGTATATTAAAAAAAAAATCAAACTATTAGATTGCTTGTGTTGCTAAATGTTCGAAAGCATATTATATACTTGTTCTCTAATATTCAGTATATCTAAGTTTATGGAATTGTGTTGTATGATTAATTGTATATAAGACTTGTTTATTTCTTTTTTTGATGAAAGTATTGATTCTAGTTGACAGTGTCTCTGTTTATTAATTTTGTATTCTATTAAATTTAGTTCTGATAACAGTAGTAATAAATCTTTTTGATAGTTGTAGGTGTCCAAATTTCGATTCTTTTTTGCTGATTGTAATAAAGTGATGTCCAATTGTGATTCTAATGTGATGCACTCTTCGCGCGAAGTGCTAGTTGTATATTCTATCATATATATGTTATGAAAAAATAATTAAATATTTAGTAAGCCTGATCGACTTTTATAAATGCGCTATTTAGTTATTTCTGTAAATCCGTTATTATATCTAATATCTTATTTGTGTAGCTGTGCAAAGACACTAGAAATAAATAATGTAGAGAGAGATAGTATTTTCTTTTATGACTTCAGTATAAATAATTATGACAAAGAAAATTCTTTCTTTAAATATTTCGTATTTGCTGAAGATATTTGCATAACAATGATAAGAAGACAGAAAGTATTAATGTATTTATTTGAAATAAATGGAGTTAGGAAAGGAGTTAATATTCTTTCTATAGACAATAAAAATAACCGTGTTGGTAGGGGGGATTATAAACTAGTATTTAAACATAAATGGAAAGACCCGAATGTGCGAGGTATATATCATACTCTTAGAGTATATTATTCTGGAGTTCTGATACATAGTACTAAACTATTCAAATTTATATATAAGATAGATATGAATGGGAATATGTCTAGAAGGCGCCTATAGATAAGTTTGAAAATTGATTTTTGAATTTGATATTAACTAATATTGTTGAAACCACCATGGAGCATACTGGAACTAAATACGAATCTGTCAAATTTAGAGATCATGTTAGATTGCGCCCTAATGTATATATCGGAAGCAAAAATCTAACGGAAAATACTCAATGGGTTATCAATAATGAAAATAAATTAGTAAAACAGACATTGGTTTATCCTATAGCTTTATATAACATATGTGACGAAATTATTTTAAATGCGATTGATCACTGTCTTAGAACTAAGAAGTTAAAGGGAAAAGGCAAATGCGATACTATTAAATTGTCTTTAGATAAATTAACAGGAGAGATAATTTGTTTTAATAACGGAGAGGGTATTGTTGCTGAAAAAAATGATGAAGGTCAATATTATGCTGAAATGATATTTACTAAAGAGATGAGTGGTTCTAATTTTTCTAACGACGATGAAGAAAAAATAGGAGCAAATGGTATTGGCTCTAAAGCAACAAATATATTATCGTCTTCTTTTGAGATTACTACTTTGGATGCTAAGAATAAATTACTGTACACTCAATTAATATTAGACGGTAACAGTGTTATTCAAGAACCCGTTTTGAAGAAATGTAAAGCGAGCGAATCACCATACACTTCTATTAAATTTACTCCTGATTATAAATATTTCTTAGGAGAATCTAACTATGAAAGAAAGTCTAAAGAAATTATAGAAATTTTGGATATAATTCTTAAGACTAGAATGGTTTATGTTTCTGCTTACTTAGGAAATAGTTATAAAATATTTTACGGAGAAGAAAAAATACAAATTTGTTCTTTAGAAGATTTAGCAACTATTGCTGTCGGCGAGGAGAATAAAGAAAATATAGTAAAGTGTAATTTGAAAGGAAAAGACAAAACATATGAAGTTATTGTTGCTTTATGGGATTGTGAAAATACTACAGAACATATTACATTCATTAATGGTCTGTACTTAAGTGAAGGCGGAACTCATGTTAGATACGTTGTAAAACATATTTTAGAATCTACTAAGACTAAGCTAGAAAAAAAGCTTAAAGATAAAATTAAAGTAACCAGCAAGGTTATTAGTAATTTATTATTCGTATTCTTCAAAGGAGAGATGAGTAACTTAGAATATAAAAATCAGTCTAAAAATGAGTTATCTATCTCTGAAACGAGGTTTAAAGAATTTACGATGAATAAAAAGTCTATAGACTCAATTTGGCAGTTATTAGAAGGTAAGATAGATGAAATGTATATGAGTAAAATTACAAAAGAGACGACAACAAAGAGAACTAATAATTTGTCCGGTATTAAAAAGTATACGTCCGCGAATTACGCAGGCACTTCTAAATCTTCTAAATGTACTCTGTTTATACCTGAAGGAGACAGTGCTGAATCTTGTGTAAGAAATGGGCTGTCTGGAAATAAAGAGCTTGGATTTGAATATAATGGGTTATTCAATATTCAAGGTGTTCCTCTAAATGCTAGAAAGGAAATAGACATTAAAGAGTTTAAAAGAAAAGTAAACGGAGAAACTATCATAGAAAAAGTAATCGATAGAAAGAAAAAACTTAATGAGAACGAAAGATTAAATTCTTTAATCAAAGTGCTGAACTTGAATTGGCACTATAAATACGGAACTGACGAAGAAGGAGAAAAAGAATTCCAGACGCTGAGATATGGCAAAGTAGTAATTGCGACAGATGCTGACCTCGACGGCACAGGGTGTATTTGTAGCTTAATTCTAAACTTCTTCCACTTATTTTATCCGGAATTAATTAAGCGAAGATTTATTAGCGTATTGAATACACCGCTGGTACGTGCTTATCCTACAAAGAAAACAAACGCGGGTAAAAAGTTGTATATAGAAGAATTTTACAATACTGAAGAGTATGAAGAATGGTGCAGAAATAATGATTTATCTTTATACAAAATTAATTATATCAAAGGGCTGGCAACTCATTCTAATGCAGAAATTAAAAATATGTTTAAAGGTCTGTATGCTAATATTGACCCCTTTACATATGATAAAAGAACAGACGCTGCATTTGAGACTTATTTTGGAAATGATTCAGATAAGCGAAAAGATGTGTTGTCTAAAGATATAAAATTAATAAACGACGAAGGAGAAGAAGTAAGCTTAGATTATTATAAAAAACTAAGAATGCTTCCATGCTCTGTTCAACTAGATAAAAATACTAGAGACTATCAACTTGAAAACGTTCAAAGAAAGATGCCTCACGTGATTGATGGATTAAACCCAGCTCGTAGAAAAGTTCTATGTGGGTCTATCTATAAATTTAAACAATCAAACAGTAAAATTAAAGTATTTCAATTAGGCGGATATATCGCAGAAAAGATGCTTTATCATCACGGTTCTGACAGTTTGAATAATACTATTATTACTATGGCTCAATCGTTTATAGGAGCTAGAAACATTCCGGTCCTGCTTCCTATCGGACAGTTTGGAACTCACTATAAAGGAGGAAAAGACGCCGGGTCTTCTCGTTATATTGATACTAAATTGAATAAAGAAGTAGTAGAGCTGCTTTATCCTTCTAAAGACTTAGATATTTTAGAATGGACAGATATTGATGGAGAAGTCGGAGAACCCAAATACTTCATACCTATCTTGCCTACTTCGATTATGGAAGATGTTCTTCTCCCGTCTACAGGATGGAAGATAGAGCTTTGGGCCAGAGATTTTAAAACAATTGTTGAAAATGTTCTTAGACTAATCGAAGACGAGGACAGTAAACTAAAATATATGCCTTACTTTAAAGGAAGATTTAAAGGAAAAGAGGTTATTATTAACAGCGGTCAACTCGCAGAAAGCTATTTAGTAGGAACTTATACTTTGGAGCAAAAAAGAGATTGCGATATTGTAACAGTTACTAGTTTACCACCGCGAATGTGGATAGACTCGTTCATAGAAAATGTAAAAGAAATGGATGGAGTTATGAAAGTAAGAGACAACTCTACTATTAATTCTGTAGACATAGAAATTAAATTCTCTAAAGAAGTGCTACAGAAATTTAAACAAAGTTATGAAAACTATTTATCGTCTAAAGATGGTAAAAGATTAGATATTCCGGCGTTTAAAAAAGACATTGATTATGTCTGTTATGGATTAAAAATGTATGTTAAAATGAATCATTGTATTAATATGTATTCTGAATCAGATACAGTGCTAGAATATTCTAACTATGAAGAAATATTAATTAGATGGTTCAGAGCCCGAAAGAACTGCTATATTAAAAGAATCCAAAGAGAGTGTATCGTACTAAAATATAAAATAATTATGTGCGAAAACTATATCAAATTTATTGAAAATCACGATACTTACAATTTATCAAAAAAAACAGAAGCAGAGGCTAATTCGCTACTGCTAGAAAAAGATTATAATAAACTAAATAAATCTATTATAGAAAGCGCTGGTCGTCTAAAGAACGAAGAGCTAGAACATGCTATAACTTCTGTAGACGCTAATTATAACTATCTACTTGGGTTATCTTACAGACAGATGAATGCTGAATGTCATTCTAAATTAATTAAGAAACTAAAGAGTCTAAAGAAAGAATTGAAAGTTCTTGAACAACCGGACTCGTACAAAAAAATATGGACAGAAGAAATTAATAATTTATGGCCTTTGATAGAAAAAGGAGTTACTGAAGGGTTCTACAAAGAAGACGAATCTATGTTTAAGTAGAATTCTTCTTCAGAGTCTTTATGTATTTTTCATATTCGGCGTATTGATTTTCTACTTTTGTAGGTTTATTTTTTTTCACTATAGGTTTTACTACTGTGTTGTCTTGAGCAACCGGAATATACACTTCTTCAACAACAGTAACATATTTTATAATTTCTTTAGGCTGTCGAACTATTGCTTGATTAGTATTTATATTTTTTAGAATGTTAGATATATCTTGTTTAAGCTTGTTAACTTGTAGAGATAACATCTTGTTTTTGAATTTTTCTTTTATTAACGCGTTTGATACTTTCTTATTTATAAAAGCATTCAGCTCTGTCATCTCGTTATTATTTAACTTCTGAATTATCTCTTTTTCTCTATCAACGATATTGATTATTTTTTTAACAGGTCCGGAGTTCATAGAATCTATAAATACTGTTAATTGATTTATTATCTTAGAAGATTCGTAAATATAGTCTATAGAATTTACAGCGGCCTCTTGTAATTTGTCCACAGACATTATAGAATTGTCAACTAATTTCTTATAGTCTACTAGCTGTGTTTTTAATTGAGTCATAGATAATATTATTTCTCTAGACTTTTTAAAATTATCTTCTTCGTCATTCACGTCTCCTAAAATGTCAGACATTGCGGACATCGTATCTTCCATTAAGTTAAATATCTGATTATAATCTTCAACCGCTTGTTCTTTTTCTTCTGTACTAAGTTTATTAGATTCCGTTAATTTATCTAAAGACAAGTCATACTGCTTTCTCAAATTCGCTGTATATTCTATGATATTTCCTAGTCTAAAGACAATATTAGTAATGTCAGTATTATTAGATTGAAGTAAAGCTCTAACAGAAGCTATGGTGTTGTCTGTAAGATTGTTAATGGTGAGAAGCTGTTCTATCTTAGAAGATAATTCTTGTTTTTCTGTCATAGCTGTTTTTAGCTCTTCTTCTAACTGTTTAATCTTTCCTTCGGTTAATTCTTTTTGTCTTTTAATCTCTCCTTCCATATAACTTCTTATCATTTCTAAGTCTTTATTAATAAATTCATATTGAGATAATCTAAGATTGTATTCTTCTATTTTATCTTCTATGGATTTTATTTTTTCTGCGTATTCGTTATGAATATTTTCAATTGTTATTTTTTTATCTTCTTCAAATTGCTTCCTCGCTTTTTCTAGAATATTATTTTTAATTTCGTCTATAGAACTAATTATAATCGGATAAATCTGGCCGACAGTATATGTAGAATCTGTTATCTTATTTCTTACTTTATTTGAGTTTTTGATAATATCAGTCACCTGAATTTGTATATCATCAGTCTCTCCTATATGTTTTTTAGAAGCTGAATTTATTAATTCTACAACCTGTAGTAAATACTGAACTTCTCTGTCTTTAGACACTATATTATTTACAATATCATTGATGGTTGAACTAGCGGATTGGCTAATGTACTTTTCAATATCCGATTTGTCTTTTTCTAATGCTAAGATATTTTCTTCTAGCTGTCTCTTAGTTAGTAGAGAATCATCTAGCAATTTTTTTGTTGATGCTAAATCCTCTTCTGATTTTTGATTTTGTTCTATTAACTGGTCTGTTAACTTCCTATAATTTTCGTACATAGATATAACTGTTTGTATTTTTTCTAATAGTCCTAATTTTGAAAGAACTACTTTAAGGTCTTCCCATTCTGAAAATGATTTGTTGAAAATATTGATTAGTTCTTTAGACTTTTCTCTTTTAGAAATAAGATAATCAATTAGATTGCTTGAGTTTATAGAAAAACTAGAATTATCTTTTAGCTTCGAGATTACTGCAATGTCTGATTCCGTAGGTGATGAAAATATGTCCATTATTAACTCTATTGCTTTAAGCTTTGACTTTGCTTCTTCCAACTCTTTAACTTCAGCGTCACAATTTTTACTAGAAGCAACAGCTAGCTCTTTAGTTAATCTTTCCACTTCCAACTCTAATTTTTTATTTTTACTAGCATAGTCAGATATAGTACTAACTCCTGATTTCCATCTATCTTCTATTGTGGTCATGAGCTGAGAAATATATTTAATGTCTAAGTCGTTTCTGTTAAAGTAGTCAATAGACATGTCTACATATTTAGAAATTTGTCTATCTAACTCTTCAGGATATATGAGTCTAGTGGATTTTTTCTGATACTCGGTTATGATATTTATTAAACCCAATATAGAACTATTATTTTGTTCTAATTCTGATTTTACCTTATCTACCGAAGAGTTTTGATATCCGACGACGGTTACCAGATTATTAATTTCTTTAGACGACATTACTAGTTTTTCTTTGATATTTATTATAAAAGATTCAATATTTCTTAGTCTAGATTCTAAGTTATAAATATCAGAAGAACTTCTTAGAATTTTTTCTTCTATTACTTTAAATTCGTTATTAACCTTAGCAAACTCAATTTGAAGATTGTTATAAGCAGTTACTTCATCTTCTAATTTCTTTTGAGTCTGTTCCTTTTTTAACAAATTTTTCTCTAACTCCTGTATTAGCGTATCTTTCACAACTAGTTCTTCTTGTCTTTTTGCTAAAGACTGTAATTTATCTATCATTTCAGAGATTGATACCATCTTTTTTATTTTATTGTCTAAAGACTGAAGTGCTAATTTTGTATTGTCTAAAGATAAATTAGTATCGCCTGATTGCCCTGACAGTTTCTCATATATATCGTCAAGCATATCATATATAACTTTTTGAGATTCAGAAGAATTAACAATATCAATTATAGTCTTCCAATGATTTATAAAAGTATTTATTTCTTCTTCTCTAGCACCTGCGTTTACAAGTAATTCATTAGATATATTATTAGAAGACAAACCGTTTAACACTTCATTTACAGAGTTTATTATATTTTCTTTAGACTTTCTAAGCTCGGATACTTCTATAGCAAGTTCTCTTTTTTCGTCTAAAGAAGATAAAACTCTCGCGATTAGTTCTGTTAGTTTATCATGTATATCTGTCTTCATGTCTCTGTCCACATATCTTTGAATTTTTTCAGAAAGTTCTTTGACTGTGATATAAAATTCTTTGTTTACAGCGTTGTTTTTTTTCGTTGTGCTATTTATTCTATTTATCTGAGCTTCTATTCCATCTATGTACATCTTATACTCGTCAATTTTGTTTTCTCTGGATTCTTTTTCCACGGACATATAACTTGACTGTCTAGATAGTTCTTCTCTCTGTTTATTCAGATTAGATATCCTGCTTGACAGTCTGTCTAAATGTTCTTTAACTTTTATAGAAGTTTCTGTATGTCCATTTAGAATTTTTTCTAACTTTTCGTTTTCATTTCTTTTGGATTCTAACTCTAACACCTTAGCCTTCAAAGTTTTGATTTCGTCGTTTTTGACTTTTCCTAATTTTATTAAGTCGTCTATTTTAGACATTTCTTCTTGTATATAGAAAGTATAGTCTCCTAATTTTGTAGATACTTCTCCTATTTTGTAGTAGAATACAGAAAATAAATCGTCTCGCTCTCTGATAATATCTTTAGACTCTTCTTTTAGATTGTTAATCATAGATAATACTTTTCGTACGATAGTAGCAGCTTCTAGTTCTGCTCTACTCATAGGGTTGCCATTTTTTTCCCTCAATTTGTATGCTGGTCTTTTCTTATATTCTTCGACTGCGATTTGAAATTCTTTAGACATATCCTCTATTAGTTTTTTAGCCTCTGTTTCCCTTAATAGTAATTCTTTCGGGTCCAAATCTTCTTTCTGTTGTGATAATTCTCTTAATATTTTCTTTTGCTTTATAAAATCTCTCTGATCGATATTAAATGCTATATATTTTAAACCAGACAGCTTAGTCATTATATAAGTTTGAGTTTCTGCTAACATCTGCGGTATTTTATTAGAAATAACAAGCTGAATGTTTTCTATCTCTCTGTTATAACTTTCTAATCCTCTTCTTATCTTTTTGATTTGTATTTCTGTATTTTTGAATATACGAGCATCATTAATTATCATAACGATTATAGAATCAAGCCAATCCATATCTACGCCAAATTCGTTATCATTTTCTAGTAACAGATTCGTTAACGATTTGGTGGACATGAATTTACATTCCGGAAAGAAATACTCTGTAAACGAAATAATAACATTATGATTCTTAACGTAGTTAAAGCCGTTATATGTTACGTCTTTACTAAAATCTTTAATTATTTGCGTAGCCAGTTTTGACTTGCTTGTACTTGAATTTCTTATCAGACTATAGAAGTTATCTTTATATTGTATAGAAGCTGTTATGCAATCTTTTAAGAATTCCGCATCATCAAAGGAGCTACCATTATTATGTTTTTCGAATATAGCATTAGAGTAATAACGTTTGAATAATTCTGACGATTTATTTATAAAACCTAATTCATACAATAGTACTATTATCAAAACATCTATATCGTCTTCTACTTGTGTAGTTTCGTCAGGTTCTTCAGTTTCCACTTCTTCAACGATATCATTCCTAATCACTTCTATATTTTCTGAAGACGGTATAATATCTTCATCATCTACATTATCCACGGCTTCGTCTTCTTTTTCAGAAGCCCAATCGTCGTCATTCTCTTCGGCATTACCGGTTTTATATGATATTGAATTATCATTGTCTTCTATGTAACGGATCATATACTTATCTAGATTGTAACTAAAGAATGTAACTCGTGATTTTTTATCTTCATCATCTAACCCTATATATCCCATAAAAGTATTTAGACCTTCTTCAGTTAAAATATCTCTTTCTAAAAATATAGAATCTAGAGACAGTTCATTTTCTTTTTGTTTACCTACTTCTTTAAATAGAACTCGTTTGCCTTTTTCGTTAAACAAATAATCTATAATAAAGTGTATAAACATTCGCTTAATCCCTCTAGAAGAAATACACCTAAATAATTCACGAGCAATTTCATCAGAATAGTACTGGGTCGGAGTCACTAAAAATGTAGAAACCTTTGCAATCTTATTAGCAAACGATACAAGATTTTTGTCTTCTCTTTTTTCTTTTTCCTGTTCATCTGAATATTTTTTCTTAAGTTTATTGAAATCTTCTATTATTTCTGCTCTATCAATCTCAATCTCTTCTAACTGCTTCTGTAACTTCTGTTTTTCTTCATTCAATAATTCCGTATGTGTTTTAACTAAGTCTTTAGAAGGATTATTTATTATTGCTTTATCTAACAAATCAGTACCGCTTTTGATAGCACTCTTAAGTTCCTCTATGATAACATCTTTAGACTTGATAATATCTTTCATTTCACCTGCTTCTTTCTTTAATTTTTCTACTTCCTCCTCTGCTTTTATTTTATAGTCTTCAGAAATAATTAAATCCCTTACTCTAGATATAATCGCCATTTGCTTTTTCTTTATATTTCCCATATCTACGTTTCCATATTCTACAGGCGTTTGCATACTTTTTTGAAGACCTAATACTTCTACTATTTCATCTAACTCTTTATGAAATTCTTGATAACTACTATCTATAGTATTTTGCACGGTTAAGAGTCTTTCCTTCTCTACAAATTCTATTGCCTCATTTAACTTTGCGATTTGAAGATTTTTAGCGTTAATATTTTTCGTTAGTTTATTCATAGAAATTTCGTGTTCTTTCATATCTTGCATAGAGCCTGAATTATTTCTAAAGAATTCTTCTACTTCTGTATTCAGTCTGCCAATTTCCTTTTTCAGCATTTCTATAGATACTGAGTTTGATTTGTCGGGAGATGTCGCTGACTGAAGTATATCATTCTGTCTTTGAACAAAATTTAACTTTTCTTCCAACACTTTATTTTTAGCAACAAGTGTTTCATTTAATTGTACAGTTTTGTTATAATCGTGTATATATTCTGAATACTTATTAATCAGAAAACTATACTCCGCGAGAATGCCCGTATTAGTATATAAAACTTCCATTGCTGCTTTTTCTGTCATAAGAGAATTTAAATCTATAGGTTTATATTCTGTAAAGATAGTATTTACTAAATTGTTGAATCTCTGAACTATCTTAATTTGATAGTGCAACTCTTTGTCAACATCAAACAGTTTTCGGTAAAGATTTATTCTTTCTTCTGTATATGCTTTGTTATTTTTTTTGTTTATCTCCTTTTCAAAGAACTCTAGATTATCTTGCTTTGTATATCTAATTTTGTCTTCAAATTCTACTTTATTTAAGGCCTTTAGAAGTTTTACCTTTTCTTGATATTTCTGATTAACATGTTCTTTTAGATAATGAAATCCAGCTCCGTTTGTTATAAAAAATGGTCTTAGTTTTTCTCTCAGGTCTTCTACATATTTTTTTGTTTTATTTATCTGAGAATTGTACACATTTGTCGCCTCCTTTCTATTATCTCTGTATTTAGAAAATTGTTCGATAGCATTCTCAACTCTAGAAGTAATTCTGTCTATACGTGCAAACCCGTTACTAATTAAGTCTATAGAATAGTTCGTAGATTTGATAATTTCTTTCAACTTCTTATCTTTCTTGGTTATATACGCCGTGTACTTAGCCATTGCAACGTCCATGCTATTAGAAGCAGAATCTATTTGTCTATTCATAGATACGAGCTTAGAAACTAATGTGTTTGAAAATCTTTCCATAAATTGCATATCGTTTTTTTGTCTATTATAAATTTTAATTTCGTATTCCATGTCATCTATTTGGTCTTTCATTTTAGTTATTTGACTGTTTTTGTCTTTTAATTCTTCTTGAAGTTCAGATATTGTTTCTGATTTTTCTTTGGACGCTTTTCTTATAACTGCTAATTCCTTTTCATATTCATTAGTTAACTCATCTATTTTGCCTTCTTTCTTCTGAATTTCATCTTTGCGTATAGCTAACTCATCTTCTAACTCTTCTATATTTCTTTTTAATTTAGGTATCTCTGAAACTTTTTCGTCTAAAGAAATATTAGATTGCTCCATCTCTCCTAGTTGTAATACAATTTCTTGCTTTTCTTTAGTTAGTGCGGTTGTCTTCTTTATTTCTCTTTCGAGTTCTCTTCTTTCGGATTCCAGCTCTGCCTCTAGCGTACTTATTCTTAAAGTTTTAGTATTATCATTCTTCATTTCAGTCAGCTTTTTATCCAACTTGCTTTTATCATTTTCTAAAGACAACACTTTCGCGGACAATTCTAGTTTCCCTTCTCTTAAATCTTCTATTTCACCCTCTAATATTTTTATTTTTTCTAGCTCTTTAGCAGCTTCTCTCAGTTCTAATATCTCAGTTTGCATTTCTCTTACTCTAGTTCCTGCTTTAGATATTTTATCTATACATGAATTATCCATATCTTCTAGCTCTTTAATTCTTAACTTATTTGTGTAATAATGTATTGCTAACCGTAAGTAAGTATCGTTTAACTTCATTGCTACATTAAACATCCCATCCGGGTATTTTAAATTTTTGTCTTTTCCTACCAAAAAACTGGCATAGTCTCTAGAATAAAGAGCAGCAGAAAATGCGTTTGAAGAATCCAGAGGCACATTTAGAAAGTTTACTTTTGGGGTTCTTAAATCTAAATTTCTAGAGAGCTCATTTATCGAATTTTTATTTATTAATTCTGAATTTGTAGAAGGTGTATTATTTGGATTTTCATTTATCAATTTATCTATATCGAGACTTTGCTTCTGAATTCTCTGCAAGTCCGCTTCGATTTCTTTTCTTTCTGCTCTTACCTGTTCCAGTTTTTTATCTAAATCAGAACTATTGTCTACTGGGTAATTTGGGTTAGACGAATCTCCAGCAGTCTCCATTTTGCTAAATAGATTATCTTCATCGACATCGCCGTCTTTAGCATCTGCGTCATTTTTATACTCATAATTTACAATCGGTCGCTGACTTTCTTTGGCTTCTGCAATGTTGGTAGACTCATAATTTACAATCGGTCTCCTACTTTCTTTAGCATCCGCATCATCATCTTCATACCCATAATTTATAATTGGTTTGTTAGTTTCTTTGGCTTCCGCAATACCTTCGCTTGTATTTTCTTTCGTTACTGTAACTACAGTTTTATACTCTGGTTTAGATTCATTTTGACGGGGGGTTTTTATTTTATTAGTTGTCGGCGCTGGTCTGCTTTTAGCAAGTGCTGCTGTGTTTTCAGATTGAGTATTAGATTGAGTGATAGTTTGTTTAGGTTTCGGTTTTTTTGATTTATTGCCGGTCCCCTGTATATCACTCAAATCTAAACTAATTTTTTGCTTTTTGTCATCTTTTCTCTCATATCTTTCTCTCTCTCTCTTTTTTTCTGTAAGCTCTTTTAGTTTAATGATTTGTGTTTTCGTTAGCTGACTTTCTGGTATAGAACTCAGACTGGATAATTCTGCTAATTCCCTCGGTCTTAATGCCGGAGGTATGTTATCGAAACTTCCCTTTACAGATTTTAAACAGTTGTCTAAATAATATAAAGGAACTCCGTTTCCGGAAAAATCTTTCGGGTCTTTTGTTATCACATCTTCTAGATATTGGATTATTCTATTATGATCAGACATAAGATTTTGATAGTTTTTAGATGAAGTTTCATTCAATATTTTATCGTTAATATAACTGCCGGGGCATACCGGTGATTTTTCTGCGCTTCTGCTAAAAGGTAAGAAAGAATATAATAAATTTAAAAGAGGTCTTTCTAGACTGGTATTAATAAAATTATTTTTATCTAAATCATTGATAACAGAAGCGACATGAGAAGGAAACTTACCAGTTAGAATATATTCTTCTATAAATAATTTTTCTTTAGTCTTATCAATCCCGGACTTTATTTCTTTTAAAAAATTATAATTAATCACCAGTTTATTCGGGGTCCAACTAGAAGAAGACCTTATTTTATTTCTTAGAGTAGTAGACTTGGATAAAATGTTATTTATTTTACTCGTATATATTTTTCTTATTCCATAAGGAACAAACACAGATCTAGCATTTAATAGCAGGTCGTCTATTTCTGTCTTTATTTCTGTAAAAGTCATATCTTCTAATTTCTTACCAATTCTTTCAAATCCGTCATACTTATTTAGAAATAATTCTATTTCTTTATTCTCAGTCTTAAGAAGATTTAGTTCTTCTTCTATATCTTTCTTAGAGTACTCAAACAATTCTTTTTCTTCTAAGAAACCACCGTCTTTTTCTGAACGGCCATTAAATTCTTTTAAATTTTTAGAACAATTCAAAGCTATATAAGAAAAACAGAATGTCGCTAATGCAGAAAAAGTGTATACTATCGGAGAAGAAGATTCCACTACCGTCTCGTATATCTCATCGTAGAATATTACAACTATTAGAGATATAATTAAAAGGCAAAAGCACAGGTAGATACATTTAGTTCTTAATCCAGTACTTATTGTCTGTTCACTCTCCATGTCTTTCTTCACTTTTGAGTAAATGTTTTATACTAAGTTATATAAACAATTTAAATTTCTATGTAATATGTAAATATCAGTTTTATTCAATGTCGCCTTGGAATTCTTCTTTCGTTTCATTTAATAAAACATTAGTTAACGACGAAATATTCTATACTATAAAAGAATATATTAAACAGTTTAAATGTCGGTTCAGCAACGATATCGATATAAGTATGTTAGAAGATTATTATTTAAGTTCTGGAGACTATGATAAATTTATAGTTAGCGAGGAGTCTATAAGTGAAACTTTACAAATCAGAAAAATTATTAAGAGATATCGGTTTGAGCTCGGAGTAGATTATATAGTTCAAAAAAAAACAAAGCCATATAATTTATCTAAATTAGTAAGCCCATTCAAATCGGATTCATGTATAAAACTTACGCCTATTGCGTTTAAAAAAGTTTTGATATTATCCGGTAATAGTATATATATGAACTACTTTATATTTCTAGAGACTGCTATACAAAATTATGAAGAATATCAAAAAATGTTCAATCGCAAAACTCTGCTAGACGCACAGCAAAAAATAAAAAGTCTAGAGAGAAAAATTAGAAAGGAAAGTATAAAGAATGATATAAAGAAAGACTTTGCTGAATTCAATTTTGATTTTTCTTCAGATAGTAGTTAATATAAGCAAATATTTGCATAAAAGAGTCAGCTGCATCATCTAAATTCTTTTTTTTGATATGGGTAATCGAGTTCGACATATTGAAAGACTTTAGAAAATATAAAAAGTTTGCTTTGGTATGTGCTTTGTTGGCTGAATACGAATTTGCATAATTAGAAGTAAATTTACTATATCTAAGTTCTTCTGAAAAGAATACTTTATTTTTGTAACAAGGAGATATTACTTTTGGTTCGAAATCTACAAAGTGATAGAATATTTGGTTAAAGATAACGTTGGCCTGGTAGTTAGCAGACATTTGGTACTCCAACAATACAGATATATTTTCTGTCGGATTCAAATTTGAAAACTCTAACAATATTACGGACAATGTAGTAAGTACTTCTTTTAGCTTTTTAGTTTTTTGCAAAAGAGTTATCTCACTATTTTTCTTACCTTCATTTAAATCAACAACGTCGCAAATTCTAATACTTATGCTTTCATCCATACACTTATAAATTTCAGCAATATTGTTATTTCTTTCGACTAATAACTTTAAATCGGACAAGAAATTAGTATTATATTTCATAATTGTAAATGCGAGAGAGCGACTTGCGATATCAAAACTTAAGAAAATCATATTTAAATTTAATTAAAAGCTATGCTATCTTTTCAATATAGAATATATACAAAGCTTTAAAAATGTCAGACTTTGGAGATGAATCTGATTTTGATTTCGATGTTAGTTCTATTCTAGGGATGTCCAGCGTATTAAATAGAGAAGAAACTGATACTGGTATCAATCTAAAAGCTTTTGAGAAGAATTTATTTAAAGAATCTATGTATTCAGAAGAATACAATAGCGGCGATGTTGTTGGAAATAATGCATCTGAAGATAAAGACGAAATCATGGAATACGACCCTTTAAAAGAATATAATGATATTATTGCTGGAATAGATAATGGGATGGATAACAGGGAGCAGTCTAAAGAAAAAATAAATGATTACACCGTTGTTAATAGTGACGAAGAAGACTGTTATACTGAAGAACAAGGCACTCAGAATACTATAAATTCTTATTTCTCTGATTTAAACATAGATTCGTCTAAAGACAATAAAACTTATAACTTCGGCGACAGCATTGAACAGCCAAGGCCTACTAAAAATAATTGGGATTATAGTAATGTATTGGAAGAAGAAAACAGAGATGACATGAAGCTGAGATTATTGGAGAAAATAGATAATCTAAAAGAAGAGTTAGAAGACGATGGCATTAACTTAGATAAAATACCTTCTGTCGACTTTTCATCAAGATTAGAAGAAATAGAAAATACAGCTAAATTATTAATGCTAAAGGCGACTAGAAACAGATATAGCAATATGGGAGAAGAATTTATTTTAGCCCTTAGTAATGGATTAGAAATATTATGTAACGGCAAAAGAGAATTCTTTGGTATTAAGCCGGATTTAACTAACTGTACAGATATTGTTAAAGTGAAGTTACGGCGAGTAAAAAACGAAACTAGTCAGATAGTCGCGGATGTTGTTGAAAAATACGAGATACCTCCTTTATTTACTGTATTAATAGAGTTAGTGCCTGCTCTATTTTTGCATAGTCAGAGAAGAAGTCGTCAGAAGACATTGTGTGTTGATTTGTCTGACGACATTAATGAAATCAGAAAATATAATTAAACCATTAGTAGTATATTATAATTAACTATGATGAAAAAATCTATTATTAAACCATCCTCGTCTTTTAAAAGAAATTGTATAAAGAAAAATGCAGTTGCTACCTCTGTCGATTCTTTTTTGTATCAAGTAAACACGGCGATGGAGATTGCCAACAAAGAAAATAAAAATAGAGTTGCTATGCGATTGCCTTCCTCCTTTAGTGTTCCTGAGGGTATTAACCATTATAATTTTCAGATAGAAGTCTATTACAATATAGTAAATGTTTTAGAATCTAAAGGCTACTCGGTAAAAATAAAATCGGATAACACTGCTATATCTTCAAGAGCTAATATTGGATACGGCGACAATAATATTATATATATATCTTGGGAGATGGAAGATGATTACGACAAAGCAGAGATGATTAGAAAATTACAAAGGCTAACAATATAATTATGATATTGCATATAATTAGTCTATTTTTTTTATTTTTAGATTTGTACTAGAATATTAATATACTCTACAAGAACAAAAAATGGCAAGCGCTTCTGCGTATAACTTATTGGTTATAGATGATGTAGAACAAGATAAATTATTATATAACACGGCTAAGTTGAAAGAAACAATAGCAATTGCTAAATATAAGAACCGACAAAAAATATTATTAGAAATAGAAGAAATACGTTCACAACTTGCTTTCTTAAATGAATCTAAACAGTCTACTGTATCTGAACAAGAAATACAAGATTACGATATTATGATAAACAAATTAACTGATATATACCAACAGAAATTCGCAAATGTAGATAACATGTCTAATCCTTCTGTAGGCGATATTAAAAATAGTCATGAAATATTTCTAAACTCTCAATTCAAACCATGGGTAGAATCTACGTTTGAATATTCTAAAACTTCTGTAAACTCTAAACCTCAGTTTGGAGAAAGCGTAGAATTTGTAGTGCCTTCTTACGGAAATTTTTTATCAGACATGGTTTTTCATATAAAAATAGATAAGCTTATGCCGGAGTCTCCAGAAGATAAAGTAAGATATGCTAACATGCTCGGTCATAAAATTATAAAGAAAGTCAAATTATTTATAAATAATATTCTGATAGATGAATATCCCGGAGAATTTTATAATGCTTATTACGAAACTTATGTGTCTAAAGACAAGAAATCGGCATGGCTTGCTTGTATAGGCCAGGAGACTGCTATAGAAGGAGAAATGGTTGCGGACCCCGTGAATAGTCACTATAGAGAAACTAAAAAAATATATAACGGTCTACAGACTTTAAAAAACGAACAGCCCGTTACTGAATTATTTATACCGCTTCTCTTTTGGTTTAACTTGGATAAGAGAAACTCTATCTTGAACAATTATAATTCCGGCACTGTAAAAATAGTTATTGACTTAGAGCAAGAGAATCAATTTATTACTTGTCTAGATACTATATCTGAATTATATAACGAAAAATATATAAAGCCTTCAATTTTAGAGTCTGAATTATATACGAATCATATATTTGTTAGTGAAGAAATTCAAGATATTTTTACATCTAGAGTAGGATTCAATCTAATAAGAATTCATAAATACGCAGAGATAAATTTAGATAAAGACAGAGATAGTATTTCTTTGTTGAGTTATCTAAAATATCCTACAGAAGAAATTATAATATATGCAAGGCCAGAAGAAAACGAAAAAGGAATAGACAGTCTTAACATTTGGAATAAAAATAAAATAATGGATATCAATTATGTAAAAGATTGCGTGGTCTTTCAAGAAAATGGGGGCGATTACAATATAGGCATCAATAATTTTAAAATATACGAGACTAAAGAAATATTTAACTGTATTGAACTTTCTTTCGACGGAACTACTTCATACGGAGCAGACAATCCTTTATTCTTCAGCGGGTATCTCCCTCTGATTAGTAAAAATGTTTTTTCTAAAGACAATTCCATATATTACTTTCCTTACAATATGATGACTAGAGAGTATAATCCGAGCGGATATGCTAATCTGTCTAAATCGAAAAAAATAAATTTTTACTATGAAAGCGACTTTATTGAAGATAAGAAAAATGTAAAGCTGTACATTCACAGCATAGGAATTAATTTTCTAGTATTTAACAATACATCGGCAATGTTAAACTTTAGTTTCTAAACAAACAACAATTAAGACGAATTCATGTTAAGAATATTTATTTTTTCTAATTCTTCTTTATACTTATCTATCGTCATAGGCCCTCCATAAAATTTCAGATTATATATATCTGGAGATTCTAATATAGTTAATTTCTTTCTTCCTGTCATAATAGTATAAAGAGAGTAAACGTTATGATAAATGTCAAAGTGTTCTCTCTTAGAATAATTCTTTTTTACAAACCCCATTAAACAGCCGCAAGAACAAAAATTACCTTTAATAGACATAACCTTTCCTTCAGAACTTTGCTGAATACTTTTTATAATAAACCAAGGAACTGATTTAAATTTTAGTGTACAATACCAACATCTAATATTGGTTTGTTTATGCCAGTTGTCTAAAGAAGTAAAAACAGAAGGTATCTTATCCCACAAAGCTTCGTTGTCTAGCCCTCCTTTTTTCAAATCTTCTTTTTCTTCTATAGACGAATCTGCTTCTATAATTTCTTGGTTAAATATATCTTCTATAGAAATAATATCCGAAAGGCTGACTCCTTTCAGAAAAAGAATGTAGGGTTCCACAAAGTTACAGATATTCATCTAAAATTATATATGGAATTAATGTAAATATTTATATAGTAATATAGAGAAATGAATTCTAACTACGGATACGACGCTTTTGTTCTAGACGATAACTATTACAACGATAGTTTCTATAATGATATGGTCAACAGTATTCAAATAAAAAATAATGACTCTCAGTTCGTACAAAAAAAAGAAGAGGGGTTCGTCGACAGAGTAAATTGTAAGTGCAATTATCTAATACAAAAGGTAAACAAGTGTCAAAGAATTATATATGAAAAGACTTCAGAGATTATGGAAATGAAGAGTCAATTATATATTTTCTATATACTTCTTATAGTTGCTGTAGTTATTATAATAAATCAGAGAATGACTATAAACACACTGAACCAATTTCTATATATTATGAAGCTACAACCAGGCCAAACCTCTGTAACCGGAAGCGCCGAACTTATGTCTAAACTTTTTCCAAAATTATAAAATAACTAGAAGTAAAGAGGTCCTGAGATATTGAACTCTTCTATGTTAGCAGAACTACTTACCGGGCTTATGGATTTAGTATTATTCTGTTTACTATGGATTTCTTCTACTTTTTTCTTAAGATCGTTAACGGTTTCTGTTAGAGATTTGATAGAATCAATTATATATCCCATGAGGTCTTTATTAGAAACTGTATAGTCGTCAGAAACATTTACTGCTGATGGTATCACCGCGTGCAGCTCTTGGGCCATCACTCCTTTATGTATAGTTTTTTTTTCATCATTAGTATAATAAAAGTCGTATGTATTCACCATATTTATTTTTTCTAAAGACTCGTTTTTGTTAGAGCGGTTGACGATTATTTTTTTTCTCATGTCCGATAATTCTAAGAGAGTGTTGCAAATTATATAACCGTCATTTCTGATAGTTACTGTATTAAACAGTTCTCCGTTTTTCATATTATTAAATTTTATGATAGAATTTTCCATATTGTTTTCGTTATTAATAATAATTGTTTCTATAGACGACATATTTCTTTTGATGTTAGAGTTATTGTATGTGTTAAATTTGATTCCGACCCCTGAGTTGGCTCCTCTTATATTAGAAGTCAACTGTAGAGGATACTGTATATTTCCTACGGTTTGCATGCCGCTAGAAATATCTACATGCCCATCGCTGTTATAAAAAACTAATTCTCCAGAATCTGCTAGTGTGAACTCAGAATAAAGACTGTCATTAAATAATTTTAAACACTTTCCTTGTTTATTTTTGATATTTAAAGCAAATCTATCACTGTCCATATCCATAGTTAAAGATTTATTAATCACTAGATTGTCTACAGAAAGAACATTAATTCCATAATAGGAGCGGTCGCTATCTAAAACCACGCATTTACTTCTTTCGGCGTTTCCTATTTCGGACACATTTGTATAATTTAGTTTAACTGCTGTAGACAATAATTCTTGATTATTAATATGTACTTTGCCGTGCATTCTGATTCCGTTAGAACTTCTATCCTCTACATCTAAACTAATAGAGCCGTCTATGTTTTTTATATATGTCGGCTGAGTTCCGCTTCTCCACATTTTAATACAATCACCCAGCGGGTCATCTATTTCCAATCTATAAGTTAAAGTAGAGTCTACGTTAATTCCGAGTCTTCTAAATTTATCTATAGACAAAGCATTATTTCCATTTATCTTAAAGTACATAGACGCATATTCACCGTCGTCTACGACATAAACGCCACTATCGCCGGATATAACATTAGAAGGAGTTCCCGAAGAACCTCCGCCGCTTATCGCAACTCTTACTGGTTTACGAGGAAGAATAGAAGACATTCAATGCGAAAATTATATAAGATAAATTGAAAACCACAAAAGTACTTATCGTATTGAAGCCGATAGGCGTTATACTTCTATATGTCAAATTAGTTTAATTCTTATTTCTTCTAATCTAAAACTATTTAAAAAAAAGAACATACTATTACTATAACAGTAACACATAAAGGATTTAATATGAGTTCAGCCACAGCTCTTAACAAGCAATTAGTTCAGTCAGTAATCGAGCTTATCGATTTTTATTCTAAGAAAGGAGTTTTCCGAGTTAACGAGTATAAAGATATTGCCGACATCGACGAACGCCTAAAGGGTATTCTTTCTGCTATCGAGGCTAATAAGCAATGGGAAGATCTTACTGCTCAAGAGTATGGGTTTATTGTTCTAATTTTTAAGGAGGGCACACAACGTATTCCTACTTCTATCGATAGTTTTGGTCAACTTTTCAGTATTTATCAAAGCTATCAAACTCTTCTAGAGAAGAAAGTAAAGAGCAATGAAGATGCTGCTGTTCCTTCTATTGAAGAAATTAATAAGCAATAAACTTATTCTAACTCCGAGTTAAGGATATGAGTTATATCCATCATAATCTTATATACTTCATTTATATCACAAAACATACTTCGATGCAGTTCGTACAATCTGTCTATAGAAAGTATAATGCGGTTTAATTCAACAGCTCCTTTCAGACTGTTTTTCTCCATGTTTATAAAAACAGAAGAAGGATTATTTTTTTTGAATTCCGCCATTTCTTCGTTTTCAAATCTACATAAGTGAACTCTGTCTACGAATTTATTTAAAAGGTCTAATAGATTTTTATTAGAATAGTGAGACGAAATGAAATATAAATCATCGTATAAACTTACACTAGCGGTCCCAGTAGAACTTAATATTTTGTCTATAGACTTATATAAATGTTTAGAAAGCTCGAATCTGTTAAGGAAGAATTTGATATGCGGACTTGTATGAAAACTCGAATTTAACTCATTTAATAATTGTACTAGTTCTTCTACACTATTACATTTAAATATAGATACTAGGCTACTAAGTATATATTCAAATTTGGTTTTATCTACGACTATTCCTTTGATAATATCTTTATACTTTTCTTTAACAGAATCTACCTCTAAGTATATAGAATCATATATTTCCGATATTTTACTATGCAAATTGCAATTTACTATATTTCCACCCGCGCCGATTATACTAATGTTCATTTTCGTTTTAAGCAATAGAATAGAGATTAATACAATAATAACTATAAATATACAAATAAAATTGAAATTTATATTTTACAATACATCACGATGACATCAACTATAGAATTCAGCGAATCAGTTTTATTCACAACTACATGTGAAGGTAAGATATCTAACATTTCCTATAAAAAAGAAGGACTACTCATTATGGAAATTTTAAAGTCTATAGATGTTAAAATTATAGATTATACGATTTCTTCTAAAGAAGAAGGCGATACTCAAATGGATATTATTAATTATGAATGCGATAAAGGATTTTTAAGAATTCCTAATATAACCAGCTTATCTAATGAAGAGTATGCAGAAGTATTTAAAACTTCTTTCTACAGTAATAAAAAAAGTAAACTAATTGATGACAATATATTATGCGTTGGTTGTAATTACGGAGAATATTTATCTAAAGAATATGTGAAGATAACAACGCCGATTAAAAAATCTAACAGAGGCCGTAAGAAGAAGTCTAAGAAGAAATCTTCTAGAAAAAGAATTGGTAACGGGAATTACTTCAACAGTCAAATTACTCTTACTCTAAAAGACCCTGAAAAGTTAGATATGATATCATTTTACTCTTTAGAAGAAAATATAGTAGATAATGAGGTTTATACAAAATTAAAATCTTGTATGTATCATATCAAAATATATACAAATGGAAAGTTTCAAGTTCCTTTCGTCAGAGATGAAGATATTAACACAGTACTACCAACAGTAGAAAAAGCGATCGATATTATTTCTGTATACGAAAATGTAAAAAAAGATAACTCCGAAGAATGCACAGTTGAATACATAAAATCTATCATGAGAAATTATAGATTTAATATTAAGTCGGAAGACACTTTGATAGATATTAAAAAACTTAGAAAAATGGTTTCTTTATATAAATTATTTACAGAAGACGAAACAGAGTTAGAGTCGTATGATTATCTACAAAAAAATTCAATGCTTTATAATAAAATGTCTAGAGAAGAATTAGAATTACTGAAAGCAGAATTTAAGCAAAAGACAGACAAGATTAATAAGAGAAAGATTACATTAGTTAAATATAATAACGATAACTATACCGGATTTGTAATCAAATTTCTTACCCCAATAGATAACAAACCAAATAAAGAAACGACCGTCGCTATATTCGATAGCAATAAAATAAATTTATACGGATGTACAGACAGAGTTGAATCTAATGTCCTGAAAGAAATATTATTTGAAATACTTTCTATTAACGACTATTGTTGTCTATACGCTAAATAATTTTGTTCTCTGCTAAAATATCTATTAATATGTAAAATATAGAAAGAATCATTGCGGATATAACTATGCCACGGCTAGTTATTTTATCTGAAGACATATCATAATTTTTTTTACTAATTTTGCTTAAAATACTTTCAGCAAAAATATCTGTATTTAGAAGAATATAAGCAACAAAAAGTATAAAAGCCACTTTTATTTTAGATGCATCATATATTGCACCTCCGACATGAAATAAATCTTCTGTATTCTTAGAAAAATTATTTTCCTTAACAAGTAATTCTAAATTTTCAATTCCGTCTTCAAAGTCCATAAATTAGAGTATTGCTATTTTTATATTGTTTAATATATAGTTCAGAGTCTACTGTGGACGATTTTGTATGAATATCGTTATACTGTAATATATATTTTTTTTTGTAATCATTTGTTAAATCCCTTACTACTACTTCTACGATTTCTTCATATTCTTCCGGACGAATTATATACTTACCGTCTTTACAATAATAAGAATTTTTGTTAGAACATACGCCTAGATTCATATCAAATTCTAAATCGTCATTTACATTATCTATAATAACAATATCTTGTAGAAATTCCTTAATTGTTTCTTTATTCACATTTTCTACATTCCTGTCAAATTCGTATCTATAACTTGATAAGAAAGATAAGCTATCCAGCACAATATCCAATACCGATTTGGATGATTTCTTTTCACAGTTATCCTTGAATGTGTTACTAAATGAATATATTATTCTATGCGAATCATCTAAACTTATTATTTTCTGTAGTCTAAAGAAACATTCAGATAGTTCCAAAGAGGTGGTGTCGCCGTACTTTTTTGTAATCAGTTCAGAAAATATATTTATAATTTTATCTCTGGTTGAATAATTTATCTTCTTAGAAAGTTTATTATTTATATGGAGCATTAATATACTATACATATTCACCTCATATAAAGATTCTTTAATATTGTTCTTAAATGAGTTATCTATGCTTTTGGTTTCGGTAAAATAACTAAACTCTATATCTTTGATTGTCTTCTCTAATTTTTTAACTTCTTTGTTGATTCTAAATAAGTATTTATTATTTATAATACCTCCGACTACATAATCTTTTTGATTTATAAAAATCTTAGTTATATTCAGTTTAAACATTTTGCAAAAATATAAAACACATTCTAAATTATAATCGCGAGACATTTCTATATTTTCTCTATACTCAAATTTCGCATTTAAATTTTCTTTCAGCGATAGATAACTAATGTAATCAGACCATATTAACACATTTCCGTGTTTGCTTAGTTTCAAATCTAATGCATATATGTTTTTAAAACTGTTTAGGAATATAGTATTTATAGTAAAATACTTTTTATTTAAAGCATTTATAACCCAGTCTAAATCTAGTTTATACGTTTCTATATTCCTTACAGATTGTTCAATTTGATAGTCTACAGAAATTATAGAATTTATTGATTGTATTGTTTTACTGTTGTTATCAAAACTTATACTATCTATGCTATAGTCCGTGTAAAAATTAGTTAAATCTATTTTAGCAAGCGGATATCTAACAGTTTCGCCAGATGTAATTACTCTTCTGAATATTACTATATATCTATTATTTTTTCTTAAGTCTAGAACTTCGCTGTCTATAAATATGTTAGAATCATTTATAGTATTGTTGTCTTCTTCTGCTATTTCGATGATCTTAACATCGTAGAATATATTAATAATTTCTATAAATATCGAATCCCAATCTAATCCATTATCGTCTGTAAAATTATGTACAATATCTCCTTCTGCGCAGGCATACAAAAAATCTATAATATCGTTATTATTAGAAAATACAGTAAGTAATTCGCCGTCTTTTAGTTGATACAAAAGTTCGCTGTTATTTTGAAATATATCTATAATTTCTAGTAATATTTCTATAGAAGACAAATAATTTCCAAATTTGTACATAGACATAGTTTTAAGAATATATGATTCTATTAACCCCGAAAACGGTTTAACTCCTACAATAAATAATGAAGAACTAGATTTTATCAATTTATTTAAAGTGGGCGAGAGTTTCATTAGTCTATTTTCTTCTAAGTCTATTTTGCAAGAGTATAAAGATATATATCTATTAACCGACTGTTCTTCTTTAGACTTTTTTATGTATATATGCTTCTCTAAACAAGAAGAGTGTTTATCTTTATAAGAAGAAGTACTGTCTTCGTCTTTGTCTACCATTTTCTTTTTGCAACATGGCAAACAAAAATTATTAGGATGATTTCCAGTAATAAATTTTAAGTAAGGATAATCTTTAGAATCGCATGTATAATACTCCGGAGCCCCTTTCGTAAAATTCCAATACTTTACTGATTTTGATTTATATTTATTCGAATTAGCTAACGTCCTCGATATAATCAAAGGTTGCTGTTTAGATTGGCATAATCTAGAATACTTATTCTCTTTGTCTTTAGAATCCGTATTAAATAATAACGGGTCCGACTGTTTGAGTAATTTAATTCTTTTGGATGTAGAATAAAAATCGTTATTGTCTTTTGCTTTTTTTTTATCTTCTATCTCTTTTAATTTTTTATAAATATCCAACCCTGCATTACATATTGTAAAGTAAGACACGTAATCTCCGGCGGTTTCAGATTTTGAATTTCTATCGTCTATAGAAATATTATTATAGGTGATAGAAATATCATTTAGTCTTATGTGTATTTGAATATTTTGCTTAGAATAGAAGTCAGAGTTAGCGCTGGATATATTTTCTAGATAGTCATGAAATTCATTTAAAGTATTTTTGAATGTTGATTTATTTCTTTTTGATGCGAACAACGCTATTATTTCTTTTAAGCTTTCAGAGTTAGAAACTTTGTATTCGTCAAGTATTTCTAAGTCTTTAAAGATATATTGCAAGTATGATTGCGTTTTAATGTCAGGCTGTATGTTAATTAACTGAGAACAGCTTATACTATCAACAACACAAAACTGACGTATTGATGCGATATCAAAATATAGTTGAATATCAACCGATAAACTTAAAAGCAAATAATCATATAATTTCTTTAGACTTATATTTATAAACTGTTTTCTTATAGCGGACACCGAATCTAACTTTGTATAATTATTTACTAAAAATGTAATATTGCCGTTAGAAAAAATAGTATACTCATCGGGCTTTGCATATCCTTCTTTTTTTATGTATAGAATCAAATAACTAATACCAACACTCTTAATTTCTTTTTTTGCGATATCCGTCAGCTTAATTTGTCTATCTAAATTTTTTTTAGCTACTTTTTCTAATAATACATTTTTATGATTTATGTAAGCTCTTATTTTTACAACATCTTGACTGAGATCTAAACTGTTATACAATTTTAGGATATGGATATTTGTTTGTTGAGATTTTGAATAAGATATTTTTATTTTTTGGATTTCTACAGACTTTTCTATTTTTTTTATGGACTTAAATTTTGATGAAAGATATTTTATAACATTAATCTTGTCTTTTAGCTTATTTTGTCTTAAGAATGGATATACTGAGGACAACCCTCCATCCTTTATTGAAGTTAATAAATAGTTTTTCTGAATAATAGGAAAGAACTTTTCTACAAATCCGCCATATACTATATTCAAATTATCTACATCTTTCAATTTATTCAAAAGTACTGCTGTATTATTGTCTATAGAACAATTAATAATATCCATAAAATCATATATATTCAATGTGTAATCTTGAGAGTAAGAAAACAAAGTTTTAAGCTTACTTATATTTTCCTTAATCTCAAAAGAATTTCTAGAATAGTATAATTCCTTATCAATTGATATATAATTCAAAGGGCTGTCTGATTCTAAATCTTCTTTAGATATATCTTTTATTTTGGGCCTTATTTTTATGTTAGAAAGCGTCGCATCTATATGATTATAGTAATGACACAAACTACTAAATTCGCCATAATTATCTATACTTTCTATATACTGAAATTCTAAAGGAATGTTTAGTTCTGTCTGTATAAGTTTTTTTAAATCTCTAAGGTTATTTGTGTCATATAAATATTTTGGACTTGCATTTAAATTTATAATCTTGTCTAAAGAAAAATAAGCAGAGTTGTTATATTCAATGCTTTTATTTTCGTCGGTTATATTTTCCTCTAACATCTCGTCTATATTGTCAAATATGTCACCGCCATACTTTTCTTTTATAAAAACATCAGAATCTTTTATTTCTATCCGTGTGGTTTTGTCATTAACAAATATAATATTGTTTTCACTTATTATACATTTTCTGTAGACTAAAGATAAATAAGTAGACATTTGCGTTCTGTCAATATATTATGATATATATCGTTGTATCTAAACAAAAAAAAATAAGTTATACTAACATTGTTCTTATATAAGTATGCTCAAATTCTTCCACTAGGGTCATTGTTAGAATCGGATTCTGAGATATTCATCCACCGCAGACCTCTTTCTGTGGAACAGGCTACTGATTTAGTATTATGGTCGACTGTTAATATCGAACTATCATGTTTAAACAATTTCTTAAATATTTTATAATACAGAAGGCCTTCTTTAGTTGAAGGTGTATTTACCGGATATAACTTATGTCTATCATTAAATTCAGAATCTGATATTTCTTTAGACGCATAATTTTTAAGAGTATCTATAACATTTTCTTTATCAGAACTGACTCCGTCACTAAATTGTTCTTTCTTTCGCCATAAAATATCATCCGGGAGCCACCCTTCGAATGCTTTTCTTAAAATATATTTTTCTATTCCTTCTGTTCTATTACTATCAATTTCGTTATCAGTACAAAAATTATACATTTTACAATCCGGATTAAGATTCATAACATAGTCCACAAACATTTTATCTCCAAATGGAACTCTTAATTCTATTGTGTTGCATATAGTTGCTTTGTGCGCTCTTAGACAATCATATTTTTGTAATTTGTTAACTTTATCTTTAGTCTCTAGAAATAATTCTGTAGAAGTCGGCGCGTATCTAAAATACGAATAACCAGCAAAAATTTCATCAGATACTTCGCCAGACAATATAACTTTTATATCTGTATCCTCCTTAATCCAAGTCGAAAGAAGAAATAGAGGGATTGAAGCTCTTACGGTTGTGATATCATAAGTTTCTATAGCATATATTACATCTTCTAGTATAGTAATTGCGTCTTCTGCTTCAAAATTATAAGCAGTATGATTAGATTTTATATGCTTAGCTACTTTATCAGCGGCAAGGATATCAACAGAATTTTCTACACCTATAGTAAATGTCTTAATGTCACTAGTAAAATATTTTTCATCCTTAAGCCTGCTTACGACAGCCGCGACCAGAGAGCTATCTAATCCTCCAGAAAGAAGAACTCCGACAGGAACATCGGACTTTAAATGAGACTTAACTGTGTCTATGAATCTGTTTCTAATTTCAGAAAGCACTATATCAAAATTAGATTTATCTATTTTTTTAAGATTTTGTATTACAGCAAAATTGTCATCTTCAGACCTCCATCCTGTTTTATCTAAGTAATTATAAATATTAGAACCTTCAATAGATTTACTGTTAATATACAAACATCCGGCGTCTAAGTTTTTTATATTAGAACACAGCTCGGTTAACACTTTCATGTCAGAAGAGATATAAGTATTTTCGTTATCTTCTCCTATATATAAACTTGTCATTCCGATATGATCCCGACCAGCCAACAATAATTTCTTTCGACTATCATATAAAACAAAAGAAAACATACCTCTCAGATGTTTAATAAATTGAGTTCCAAATTTTAAATAAAGAGGTACCAAAATTTCACAATCAGATTTTCCTTTAAATTTATAATTAGTATCCAGCAGAATGTTAGAGTCGATTAACTCTTGATAGTTATATATTTCTCCATTAACAACACAAAATACTCCAGAAGAGTGCTTAAATGGCTGGTCTCCTTTATTACTAATATCATTAATAGCTAGACGTCTATGATATAAAAATACTTTATTGTCTATAATTAACTTATTGCTTGATTCTCCTCTATAGTCCATTAGTTTTACATTTTCTTCTAATCTATTAAAAAATTGTTTAGAGTCTTTACCTAGAGAAAAAGATTTCTTACTAAAAACAGCAAATATGCCGCACATTTTCTTTAAGAGATATAAATTATATAGCGCTAAAATTGAATTTCAATTATATATTTTTTTGATATCGATAAAATAACAAAGTCAATATATTATCAAAGAACAATGCCCTTTAATCCAGAAGTCGAAAGAAAAATTAATAACTCGCGTAAAATTACATGTGTGATAGTAATAACTTATACTTTTTTACTATTTCTATTACTATGCTATGTTACTCAGTCCGGTTTTTTCAATAACACGGAGCCGGTAGAATACAACAACTCAAAGTTTAATGTTTTAAGTAACATGCCGAACAAACAAGAGGCCGCTAAAATACTACATGACGTAGACAGCATGATAGTGAAACTAAAAAGCCATATAGATTCTAAATTTTCTAACGACTACATTATTTCAGAAGAAGCTAAATACAAAGGCAAAGGAAATATTCTAAAAAAAATAAAAAACAGATTGACTAATACATATAAACAATCTAGTCTAAAAGAAAACTATCCTAGAACTAAAAAAGTAGACGTTAGCTATAATTTGAATAAAGGTTCTACGATAGCCTTGTGTCTTAGAGATTACGATGAATCAGAAAACTTTCACGATTTTAATGAAATTCTATTTGTGTCTATACATGAGCTAGCGCATTCTTTAAATTGTGATGAAAGTTCGATTATGTGCGGAAATTCGTATGGCCATGACAATATGTTCTGGTATATATTTAGAATACTATTAGAAAACGCAGTAGAATGCGGGATATACAAAAAAAAAGACTACAGAAATAATCCTGTAGATTACTGCTCTATGGAAATAACATATAGTCCTTTATTTGATAAGTCTTTAGACGATTTAGCAATGTACAACTCTAATTGGAGTTAATTATTTCTGACATTATACAAAAGATATTTACAGTGCTCGCTTAAGAGCCGCTTCACAAGTTTCATAATTGTTTTTTTTTCGATATCGCTGAACTCAAGCCATTTTACTCGAAGTGATTTAATCAACATTTCAGCACAGTTAACTTCATCTTCTGACTTTTGTTTAGATTGTGTATGAATATCGTCTTTGTCTTCTTCTGAAATATATTTTTCTGTATTCATAATAAAGTCAGTAAAATCATCCCCGGAGATTGCGTCTCTGTACTTATATAAGTAAGCCCCGGCAGAATCAATCATAAACACAGGGTCTGTGTTAATAACTAGATTTACTTTTCGTTTAGCAGTTTCGAATAAAGCGATTGCTTCTTTTTTGTTATCTACGTCTAAACCAGTATTAATAACATCTCCGATAATATTTACTAACTGTTTAAGGTTTTTGTTAAACTTATCTGTCAGCTCTTCCAGATTATACATTTTAAGCTAAATTGAACAAAACAAACTATTTATATTCTATAGAATAATATATTAAATACAATCATCTATATTCAATATAATATTCATTAATAGTATTTAGACTAATAACAAATATGGGAAAGGGCAGTGCTAGAGTTAAAACAATTAAGCCTAAGAATATGCTAGGCGGCGATGAAAAAGAACTATCTAACATGTTTAGTCAAATTTTCGGAGAAGCAGGTAATATGGACTTCGAGATTGCTATGGATAAACTAAATAAGCTGAAGTCGAACATTTCTAGAATTATGAAATTTATGGAATCGTTCGATAAAACTATTTATGTAAAGGTACTACCCAACCTACATAATGGAGAACAAGAAGCCGATAAAATCAAAGAATACAGAAGTAATATTTCTAACTTTGTAGAAGATTGCAAGGCTATCGCGGAATGGTCAGAATTCGGTAAGTCACCGACAGACGTTATTAATTTCTATAGACAGTCTAAAGAAAATAAAGTAGTAAAAGATTGTATTACTATGTGTCGTAGACTAATTAAGTTTAAGAAGAGTATCGAAGATATTGATAATATGTCTGGAGACTTTTTGAAATCGTCTAAAACTAAAGATTTACAACTGTTTACTTTTTGCGACTTTGATATCAAATATTTATATGTGTACGGAGATATTGACGATTCGACCAAGAAATATATCTTATTGTTTCTAAGTATGGTTCTAAAGTCTTCTAAGGAATTATTCGAAATTGTAACAAGTCCGGATATTGATATTGATAAAATTTCTAAAGTTGTAGTTAATGTTATTAAGAGTACCAAAAAGATGCTGCCTAGATGTAGTAAAGCTTTCTCTAAGTTAGAAAGTTCTATGGATTTACTTAAAAATAACTTTAACGAATATTATAAAGATTTTGTCGCTACTAAAGACCAAGGCACTATTGTTTCTAACTTCATTGCCGACTGTATGAAAGAAGAAGCAGAAAAGGCAGAAACTACTTCTGGAAAAATGGATTTAGAGCTTACTAGACAATTTATGGAAATTACTAATTTCTTTAGAAAACAGCACGCTGGAAAGATTAAAGACCCTGCGATTAATGATATGTTAAAATTCTTAGACAAACAGTTTAAGTCTTTAGAAGAATTTGATGAATAAATAATTGCGGGGCATTATACTTTTTTTTGATTTGATTTATATACATTCATACATTAGTATGTCGGACTTAGTAATTGTAATATTCGTACTAACAGTATTTTACTTTATAGGAAACTCTGCTTTGTTTTCTTTAGGCTTTAAAAAATTTAAAAGTTGTTTTCAAACAAGACAAGACAGAGATTTAGAAGAAGTAGGAAAATGGGATACTATTTCAGCTAACCGCTCGCCACCTAAACTTCCGGCTATGTACTTAGAAGGATTAGAGTCTAGAGAAATTAATATAGATAGTAACCCATCTATTATAAAAAAAATAGAATCCAGTAATCCAGAAACTGATTACTATGGCGAAGAACCTCTTAATGATAGATTTTTACATTTAACTAGTAGTACAAAATACTCAGACGGAGACTTATTAAATATAATGCTATCTAGAACTAAAGAATTACCAGAAGAAGAAGAATTGTCTAAAGAAGATATTAAATCTATAGAGCTGGGAGAGTATGAATTAAGCGGAAATGATATTAACAACAGAATTATTTCTAAAGTCAAAAAAAACAATCAAATGGCAAAAAGAAATACAAACTGTAAAATACCTTTATCTGCTATTAGAGATGATATGGAACTAGATTATGCTGGATTAGAAGACGAAGAACCGTGGTGGTCTGATGGTTCTAACATTAAATTTTCAAACTATTAAGAAAATATACGATGAGCTTTAAGAGTTTCGCTAATCTTTTTCTTAGTTTCTTCTGAATGTTTTCTTCCTTTAGTGTAGTAACTAGCAGAACAAGCAGAACTACAGAAATGTCTTTTAGCTTTGCGGATTTCTTTAACCTGTCTTTCGACTTTTTTTTTACATAAGTAGCAAGAGATTTCACTAACTTTATATCTATTCAAAGGAACACCGGCAGTAGATAGAAGATTACTCCAGCTTCCAAATAAATCAATAACTCGTTTTTTACTAAAAGGCAGAGCCGGTAAATGCTTCCATCCCGGAGATACTCCTGTAAGTTTATAGAAGTTATAGACTAGCTTTGTCATTTCTCGCTTAGAAGGCTTCGGCATTGTAAGTTACTTATATGTTGAATACACTATATTACAATAAAATCAATTTTTTAAATAAGAGTATGAATTAGCGGTTCTATATTTACTCCGCAGTTTGTTATATTTGTAATCCCGTTAACAAATCCAGGTTCGTATGATCCGGTTAGACCTTTTCGAATTATAGCAGAATCAAATAAAATTATGTCTCCGGGAGTAGCCGAAAATGTATAATGCTTAACTAATAATTTATTATAGCAACATTGAAAAACATTTTGCTCCGTACATACAGCTATGTTTAGTTTATAACAAGAATAAAATATATTCTTAAACTTACTAACTAGTTGTTTTAGTTCTTTTATATAATTTCTAACGACTTCGTCAGACATATTAGAAGAAATACTTTCCTTAATTTTAACGGCTAAAGAAAATATGGTTTCTGAAGGTCCGTTAGACATATTTTCAGAAAATACAATTCCTGTAGTAGAGTGCACATCTAGTATAATATCATATCTGAATTCTACAAAGTTAATCATACTGTCAAAAGACAAATTCATCTTGTTGCAAAACTCTATTGCTTTGTTCATATCTCCTTTATTTTCTTTTATAACCTGTTTAAACTCCTGAAATATTAATAGAAATTCTAACCATTCACACTTTAATATTTTCTTTATACTTCTGGTTAAATAGTCACTTTCAAAGAATTTAAATTTCTTAGTTGTTAAACCTTGTTTTCCTATGGTTAGATAAGAAGCAATAGTCACCATATCCAAACTGTTCACCCTTTTATCTTTTCTTAAAATCAAAAGTATATTTTCTATAGACAACATTCTTATTTTATTTACTAAAGATCCCATATATGTAGGCGTTAAATTACTATTGATAAGTCCTTGTTTATATAAAATACTTAAACTGTTAGATATCGTTATATTTGGTATTTTTTCCATAGTATCTATTTTTTCTTTGAATAAAGAAATATTCGTATTTTTACCATCATAGTTAGAACAACATATATTTAGTATAGGTATCGTCATATCACTAGTTATCATTTCTGGATACTGAATTTCCTGAAGAGTGTCGAATGTTTCCTTAGAGTATAGAGCAAAAAAGTTACCCTCTTGAATGCGCCCGACTCTGCCTCTTCTTTGTCTAGCCATTGCTTGCGTAACTGGTCTTACTACTAAAATATTAATTCCGTATACGGGGTTGTACTCTAAACTATTTACTAGTCCAGTATCTATACAATAAGATATCGTTTCTAGCGTTATTCCAGTTTCTATAGAATTAGTGCCCATGATAATCTTTCTCTTTAAATTTTCTATAGGTATTGTGTCAATATCGTCAAACACATAATTATATTCATTCTTTACAGATTTGAAGACAGCACTGTCTAGCCCGATAGCTAACAACTTTGCTTTCTTAAAGTATTCGTCGTTTTCATTTAACTCATTCACCATTTTTTTTAATTTATTTATAATTCCGTTAGTAGGAGAAAATAATACAATATCGCTTTTATGTCTATCTCCGTCTAAAGAATGTATCTGCTTTATTCTATCTACGGCTGAGTTCATAACATTTTCTGTATCGTATTTTAGCCAATTATCTTGTATAGGATATGAATCACCTTGCACTATAAAGGTAGTATTGGTTTTAAAGTATTTTTTATATAATTCGACATCCATAGTTCCGCTTGTACATATGATAAATGGCATTTCCTTTAGAGATACTTTATTTAATAATTTCTTGATTTGAAAGAATACTAAGTCTAACTGAGTAGAACGATCGTGTGCTTCGTCGAGTATTACCATATTATATTTTTTACAAAATTCAGCCGGGTCCATAGTCTTTAGAAATTGTAGTAGAATTCCTACGGTGCTAAACAATATTCCTTTTTCTAACGGCTTTTTTACATAGTCTCCGGTTTGGAATCCTATATTCTTTCCGAGCTTTAACTTATTTTTATAAACAGGAACTCCGACTATGGTTTTCGGTATATCTATCGCCGTTACTACTCGAGGTTGAGTCACAATTATACTTTTTAATTTGTCTGGAAACTTAAGATATAATTCTGTTGGGAGTACTGTAGATTTTCCGCTACCTGTTGTAGATAATATAACTATAAATCTATCGTCAAATCCTTTTGGTTCTCTATTTAATCTAGACTCAAACCAACTGGCTATATATTCTATTCCCACGAATGTGTCCAAAACTTCTTGGCTTTCTCCCATACCGGGACTTAACTTTCCTTTTTTCAATAACGTAGGCAGCCCCATAATCCAAGTAAATTATATAATTAGTAAAACTATATTCATATATTGATTTAAAATATATACTTATATTGTTATTTTGCAATTTAGTCTAGAGACTAATTATAATTTTTATTTTTAGAAATACATTTTAACTATAGAATATCATGAAACACTTTAAACTTTTTGTTAAAAAAGCACCCGCTAATAAAGATAAGTTTAATAAAAATTTGCTAACGTTTCTGATAAATAATGTAGAAGAAATAGTTAGCTCTGGTATTTTTATAAAAATTATTTTAGTAAATGAAAAAAATATCAACGCAATCCATTCACTAAATATTACATCTACACCTGCTTTATATTGTGAAAATAAAACTTTAGTAGGCGTTAAGAATATTATAGAATATCTGATAGATATATGTGAAAATGGAGAATCTGCAGAAAACCAAACTACTAATAAAAACAAAAGACAAAAAGAAGAATACGAAGATGAAGGCGATGTAAAAAATATGCTAACAAATATTATTAATTCCGGAGATGACGAAGACGACGAAGAATTAAACAATGATGATATTAGAAGAAAAATGAGTGAGCGACTTAATGGATATAAAAATGAGAGCTTCAGTATTAAGAAAACTTCTGATTCTTTCTCTAGACTAAAGAAAGATAATGAAATTCAAATAGATAGTATACAGATGGATATGTCTTCTTCTGGCGATATTGTTGCTGACGACGCAATGAGTAAATATTGGGCGAATTTAGAAGAAACTGATATTTAAAATTGAAAATAAATAATCATTATGTAATATAAAGACATGAAGGTTCAAAATATCTCTTACGAAGTAGACACTCTGGACATTAAACACCCGTTGTATAAAATCGTAAAGCAAGAAGTAGATTCAGGTAAACTAACACTATGGAAAAAAAATAAAAATATAGTTAGATTCGATCTAATTAATTCTAATGAAGCGTTTGCGAATGCTCTCAGAAGAACGTTTAATGACGAACTTTTGATAAAGTCAATGTTTATTCATCCTTCAGATTTAGATACAAATGATAAGTTTATATTGCCGGATAATATTATAGAGAGAGTTAATCTCGTTTCTTTTGACCAGACATACGAAGACTGGCAAAATCTATCTTTATCTATAAAGGTCAGTAACGAAACCGGAGATATCATAACTGTATATTCTAAAGACATTTTAATTAATAGTAAAAGAGGTGGATTGTCTTCAGAAAAATTATTTAATCAAAATATTATACTATGCACATTAAGACCTGGGAAGTACTTATATCTAAATAATATAGTAATCAAAAAGAAAGAAGGATTTATTAACAATGTTTATACACTAGGCACTCACAGATATGAATGTATAAATACAGATTTTAGCATTCCTAGTTTAGAAAACAATTTGACTGATTTCAGAATAGAGTTTAGAGATAATAGCAACTCTAGCCATAAAAATATGATCGAACTGGTAAAAAATAATTTATATTCTAGAGTAACAAGAGTAAAAAATTTAATATCCTCTTATGTACTTCCGGAGGGAGCAGAATCTGCAGCTCATAAACAGATGATTAATGATAATAAAGGTAACGAAGTATATATTATTAGAAATACAAATATAGTTGACTTACATTCTATCAATAACTTTGAATCGTCTTTAGAAGAAAAAGATATGGCCGTGTGGGAAATTCATATAAATAATGAGTATCATACATTAGGAAATATTATTACAAAATATGTATACTTGGAAGACCCGTCTATAGAACTAATTAACTATAAGTTAGCGCATATACTTAAACATAAAATTATAGTAACTATTAAACACTCTGACTACAAAAAAATTATAGATAATGCTCTGAATTCATTTCTTAAGGATTTAGAAACATGGGAGTCTAGTTTTAACTAAGATAACTTAAACCAAGCACAATAGTTCTCTTGTTTATTTTTTTTAATTAAATATATATTAGCATTTCTGAATAAAAGTAAAAGATGACTTCAATTTTAAACTCAGGAGAAAACGTAGCTTATTATATTTCTGGCTGGTTAGATGCTTTTCGAAAAGGTACTAACTTCAGTTTAAAGTCTGATATGTCTAATATTAATATTTTAAATCTTATCAAAGAAAATGTTGTCAATGTAGATAAACAAAAGAAAATTATGCTTCGTATTAAGAATAAACAAGTAAGCCTTAAATTCTTTTCTAAAGAGATTTCGGTCTGTTGCAAGCAGAATGCAGAGTATGTAGAATCTGTAGTTAAAGGCGGCAAACTTAATACTAATGTGTATATGTATTATATCGGAATGTTAGAAGCATTAGCATCTAAATTACATAACGACACTTTATTATTTGACTCAAAAATTCATAAAGTGAAAAATATTTTAGTAAATCTAGGTCTAAACTCTGAACTATTTAATGAAGAATTTATTTGTTTGAATAAAGAAAACACACTTCAGCTTTTATATGTGCTGTTCGAAGACGTCGGGGTTCTTCAGGATTCTTCTTTATATAATTATTTCTGTAGTCTAAAGAAAAAATATTATGACTGTGTAGAAATTAAGCACTCCAACTCAAGTAATAACGAAATGAAGAAATCTCATTTTACAGATGCTGGCACTGATGTATATTGTAATGCTGTAGATAGCGTTGTAGGTGACGTTATTATGCTAAATACAACTATTTCGATGGTTATTCCTGTTGGATACTGGGGTATGTTATGTCCTCGTTCTTCTATTATCAAAACCGGATTCTATATGTCTAATAGTTTTGGAGTTATTGATTCATCGTATAGAGGAGAGATAAAAGTTTCACTCACACATAAAAAAGGAGTAGACGCTGGTTTGATTTTATTAAAAGAAATGCTTCCTTTTAAATTTGCTCAACTTATTTTTATTAGACAAGTAATGCCTGAATTTATTTCTGTAGAACCTTCGGATATTCAACCAGATACTTTACGAGGAGCCGGAGGACATGGTTCTACTACTATTAAACAATTTCCGTTCGACAAAGAAATCCAACATACTACCGAAGAGCTTCAAGAAACTATGCAAGAAGAACAATTACAAATGTATAAATATATGAAAAGTATTACAGATAATATTTTGAAAAAGAATCATACAGGAAATAATTAAGTAATTGCTTTGTATCTCATAAAAGAAAGATATAAATACTTATCCTCAGGTCCTAATGTTTCTGTATGGTCAAATATATCTTTATACAAAAAGTTTAAAAGAAGTCGGATAGGGTCTATGAAATCTAACTTTTTTTTTTCAAAAATTAGTTTATAACACATTTCATCACTTTCCTCATTAATCGAATAAGAATCCGCTTTATCGTTAAGTTGCATGTTTATGCCGTTCATTACATTTGTATGATTAGTCGAAAGATAATTATAAATAAAAAGAAGATAATGATAGTGATTATCGTAGAGAACCATATAATGTATTTTATCTGTAGACTCGGAGTTAGAAGAAATATTTGTACTAAATAGATTCATATCATTAATATAATAACCTCTAAAATAAGAACTAAGGATAACGGGATTTAGAGTAAGTAATTTTAGATTGCACTTACTAAAATATTTAGGAAAGTCTGTTTTATGATTTATAAATTTATGTATTACCATATTTTCAAAGCCAGTTATTCTTTCTAATAACGTCCAAATAGTTTCTGTGTTAAATAAATCGTTTTTTTTAAATTCTTCGTAGATTATAGAATATAATGTACAGAACTCTCTGCCTATCTGAAATGCATTCTCCTTATTATTTTTTAAATAAGATATAGTTTTTTTTACAGACAACCATGTATAAAAACTAGTTGTTAGTCTTCCCATTTTCGATACTATCTTAATTCTATAATATATTAGTATTTAGAAAGATTAGTAAGATTGATTCTATTCCGACATAATATTTTATTATAACATTTTTATATAATTTCTATAGACGTTATATGACAATAAATCTATAATTACTGTCGTATTAATAAATATATTAGAATTAGAATATAGAGTTAGTATAAACTGTAAATATGGTCAAATATATTTGTCCTAATCTGACGAAGAACGGGTTAGAGATAGATGTCTCTTTGATTAAAGAAAAGTTCGGAGATAAAGGTTACAAGAGTCTTTTAAAGAAATTCTCTATAAGATACCGAGCTCCGGTCGGGACCTATTATATAGAAAAACCGATATACAAATTTAGAAAAGATAAGAAGTACATATACTTTCCTAGATTTTCCACAGAAGCTTTGATAAAGGCCGGTATCATTTCAAAGCCTAACGTAAGTCTCCCGGTCGGAGATTATTTGAATATAGAATTTATAGGAGAGCCTACAGAAAATCAAGCAGTTGTTGCGAACCATGTTATGAATACTTATTTTTCTAACGACTATAAAAAAAATATTGGATGCTGCGGGGTTACCGTGTGTATGCTGGCGGGCGGAGGTAAAACATTTCTAGCTATGTATATTATGAGTCTTTTGAAAAAAAAAACATTAATAATTGTACCCAATACATATTTGTTAAACCAATGGAAAGAACTTCTTCATGAATTTATGCCAAATATGAAAATTGGAGTTTACTACGGTAAAGAAAAAAAAGACGGAGATATAGTCATCGCGATTGTAAATAGTTTGTCTAAAGAATTTATACAATTCAAGAAAGAACAGATGGAAACCGAAGTATATTGTTCTAAATTCGGGTTTGCTATTCTGGACGAGAGTCATATCTATTGTACAGATTCTTTTAGTAGTATCTATAAAAATATTCAAAGCACTTTTATGTTAGGACTGTCGGCAACCCCTAATGAAAGAGTTGATGGCACGGATAAGATTAGTCATCTAAATGTAGGAGAGGTTATATACTGTAAAGATATAAATGGTTATGTGAGTGAAGACAATAACTTTAATTCTAATGTCAAAATTATTAAATACACAGGTCCGCCTGAATATAGCGAAAATAGAGTGCTGGAGTCTAGCGGGATGATATCAGTCCCTCTAATGTTAGAAGACCTTATAAGCGATCCTTACAGAAATGAATTAATTATAACAGAAATACTAAATCTTCTAGAGACTAAAGAAGATATAAATATTTTTGTATTTAGTGATAGAAGAGCTCATTGCGAAATGTTAGAATTAGAGCTAGCTTTTAGACTTAAAAAAAGCGGACTTGTGAATATTTCAGAAAGTAAATCAGAAGATTGTATAGAAATTGCATGTACTATGTATGGAGGGTGTTCGACAGAAATTGTAGAAAAGGCCAAATACACAGCAAACGTTATATTTACAACTTACGCATATTCTTCGACAGGTGTAAGTATAGATAAGTTAAATGGATTAGTTCTTGCCACTCCTAGAAAAAGCAAAGCAAGACAGATATTGGGCCGTGTATTTAGAAATAAACAAGAATTTTTGCATAAAGAAAGAATGATTGTAGATATATGCGACGTGAATTCTTGTTTAAAGCAACAGCTGTACGGGAGACTACCGGCTTATAAAGAAAGAAATTCAAATATAATCAGAACTGAAGTTAGATTTTCAGATATACAACTACAAAAAAAAATAATTTAGTAATTATTATTTAATGTTGTATAGAAATCTAAACATAAATTAATTTAACGACGACCAGCCTTCTTGCTCTTCTTGCTCTTCTTGCTCTTCTTCGACTTCTTAGCAGTCTTAGGGGCCTTAGCCGCCTTTACCGCCTTAGGAGCTTTAGTTGAACGCTTGCTTCGTTTGCTTTTACCGCCGACTCTGATAGCCATCTTAGTTGCTTATTAAAATACTGCTCTGTGCGTGTATATCTATAACTATAAAAAATTTATATAAAAAAAATAATTAAATTCTATTCATAATACTATAGCGTACATGAATATTACATAGAAAGATTGTTTATAGCGGAATTAAGAAACATAATAAGCTCTTGCTCTTTTTTTTGCTCTGCTTGTTTTATTTTTTCTTGAAAGTGAAATATCAGAGAAGACAATTCTCTGCCCAATTCTTTATCCACGACTATATAGCTTTTATATATTTTCTGTAGACTATCTTTATCAATTTCTCTATTTTCTAGTTTAGATAATAAAATAGTTTGAAAGTCTAACTTTTTAATGTTTAATTCGTCTTCTGCATATGTTAATATTGGACTAATTCTTATATATTTCATAAAATATTCATCCACATCTAAAAGTTCCCACGGCCGCTGGTCACACATATTGTCTATAGAAATATAAAATAATCAATTTTATTTACAAATCTGTATTTCAATTATTCATTATTCTTCGATATCTTTTCCTGATTTTTCCATTTCTAATTTCTTCTTTAGCTGTTTAGCAATATCTGTTTTTCTTTTTTCCATAGTATCCAGTTCTTTATTCTCCGTTTCCATTTTAGCACTTTCATATAGTCTAAAGAATTCATCAGTTTCTTCATTTAATTTTTCATAAGTAGAATTATACATAGAATTTACTTCTTTCAGCCCGGCTCTAGGGTTTTTATCCGCGTATAAATACTTAACATATACGGCATATACATATTTATTTTTAAATTTCTCCTGTTCTCTTTGATTTCCCGCTAATTTATTTCTTAATTCATCAGAAGGTCTAACCTTTGCTTTCCATTCCATATATTTAACAAATGCTTTAGTTGAAAACAAACCATACGCAATAATATATTTGCTGACTGTAGGAAATTCCATACAGTATGCTTTAAAATCTTCCATGCTTTGAACAGTTCGTACCCTCTCTGAAATACTTTTAGAAGCATAATCTTTGTCTTCTAATAATTTATTTCTGTTAAATGTTAATAGTTCTAAGGACTTCTTAACCCTGTTTTTGTTATACTCGTCAATCTTTTTTTTATCGTCTTCAGAATAATTAAAAGAAAGCAGCTTATACTCTTCGGGGTCCATTCTTCTATAACTTTTTATATTAACTGCTTAATTTATTTTGAATATCCATTAATGTTTTCTTCAACTCGGCTATCTCTTCTTTCAACTCTCTGTTCTCTTCGAATAGATTTTTTACGTTTCTAGAAAGAATAGGAACTATTGCTTCGTAGTTAACAGTAAATACTTGTCCTTTTGGATTTAAGAACCCGTCGTCGTCTACTACTTCTTCTACTTCCTCTTGAGAAAATCCTATTATTTCTTTAAACCCAGATTTTATAATATCTTGAGCAATAAATCCAACCACTGGCTTATTGTCTTTATCTTTTTTGTATACGTATTTCTTAGCATCTACTTCATACACAAAGTCTTTACAATATTTATCATCTACACTTTCTATATTTTTCTTTAGACGTTTATCAGAAAGAACATTCAGCTCAGTCCCGCAGACTATTCTTCCTGTAGTTCTTAAAGAACAACCAAAATTTCCACTAGAACCGTTAGAACCTACGACTCCAGAAGAAGTAACATATCCATAATTAGTTACCGCTGTCGTTGTCATCCCTGTAATATTTACATATGCGCTCGAAGGGTCTGAATTACTAGAGCCAATTAGCATCCCATTACTAACATATAATCTGCCATAAGCACTTACTCCTAAGTCAGTATAAATAGAGTTATTTCCATAGTAATCTATTCTTAGACAAGTGTTTGTTCCTTCTTGATTTATATGAACGTTATTGCTAGGGTTGTTGACTTTACAACCTAAATAACCATTTCCGTTTATAGAAATTTTATCACTAGAATGCAAACCCAATCTCATAGCATTACTAGCAGACCCGTATCCATTATATACAAAACTAACTTCTGCTTGATTTTTAGCAGAATTTGATTGACCAATACATATAAAATAATCGTCAGAAGATGTCATATTTACATTAAGCGCAGATATAGCTCTATTAGAAGAATTGTTAGTGCTGTCTCCTATTAAAAGTCTATAAGCTCTAGCAACACCAGCAATATCTAAATTGTAAGAAGGATTTGTATTTCCTATACCTACTAACCCATCTTGCGTAATTCTCATTCTTTCTGAAGACATAGAGTTAGAAGAATTATTTCTAGTAGAAAAGGATAAATAACCATATCCAAAACTAGATGAAGCGGCTACATATCCACAAGTTATTCTAGCTAAATCATAGTTAGTATTTGAATTACTGTATCCGTTAAATTTAATGTGTGTTCCGCTGTTGGATGTGGTGTTCATATTATCTAACTGAATACCAACTGTGGTTGTCGAATTACCTTCCACATGTAATAAGTCTTGAGCAGGGTTAACGGCGGTTCCCATTTTTACAACACCAGTAACTGCAAGATTTGTCAACGTGCCGACAGTAGTTATATTTGTTTGAGAACCAGTTTGTAATGTTCCTGTCAAAGAAGAAGCAGAAATACTATTAAAGCCTGCCATATTAGACCCGGCTGAATTAAAATTTCCTATAAGATACATTCCTGCGTTAAAATTCGCAATATTAGTAGAAACAGTTAGACCATTCAGAGTTCCAACATTAGTAATATTTGGTTGGTTTCCTGTTGTTAAAGTCCCAGAGAGAGAAGTAGCTGAAAGAGAGTTTATTCCAGAAATAGAAACAGAGCTATCTGTAACAAGAGCAGACACTGGAGTCGCAGTTCCAGCCGTGATACTGGCCAATCTGTTAAGCTCCCAAGCAGTAGCAGCTATGAGATTCCCATTCATTCTATATTCTGAACCATTGATAGAGCCATCAACATCTAAAGTATATAACGGAGAGGTTTTCCCTATACCTACGGACCCGTCTTGCGTTATTCTCATTCTTTCACTAGCAGCAAGAGCTGTTGAATTATTTCTAGTAGAAAAAGATAAATAACCATATCCAAAGTTAGCATTTGCTGTGACATATCCACAAGCAATACCAGCTAAATCATAGTTGTCGTTAGAAGAAGAATATCCTGTAAATTTTAAATAAGACGTAGAGTTAGATGTTGTATTTCTGTTTTCTATTTGAATGCCTAAACCGTTAGAATTATTTCCTTCTACATGTAGCATATCCGAAGCAGCACTAGAAATAGTTCCTACCTTTACATTTCCAGAAGTAGTTATGCTATTAAGAACTCCGACTTGAGTAATGTTAGTTTGTGTGGGGGTTTGAATACTGCCTGTTAAATTTGTAGCGGATATGCTAGTTGCTCCAGTTATTGTTCCGTTTAAAGAAATATTAGAGACGCCGGATATATCTCCGGACATAGATAAACTAGAAAGAGTTCCGACCTGCGTTATTTGAGGTTGCTGAGATGTTTGTAAAACTCCTGATATAGTACCCGTAGCCTGAATATTTCTAATATTAGTTATATCTCTGTTAGAATCAACAGCTAACACTTTACCAGCACCAGCAGTACCAGGTGTAATACCAGACAACAAATTTATTTCTAAAGGCGTTGAATTTATTTGAGAACCATTTATAAACAAAGAAGAAGAATTTAAACTTCCTATAACATTTAGTCTATGATTTCCAGTATTTGTATTTCCGCCTATACAAATATTACCAGAAGAATCCATTATTAATCTAGTATTCGAACTATCTAAGATATATAAACAGTTTGTATTAGTACCAGCAGTGCTCCCGCGTAATCCTATTTCTATATTTCTTATGTCGTTCTGTAGTCTGAAAGCAGCAGCACTAGTAGAATTTTGATTTCTAATAAAAACACTTACGCCTGTAGAATTAAATGAAAGACTGTTCATTTCGCCTACTTGTGTTATATTTGTCTGTACAGGTGTTTGAATTACACCAGTTAAAGAATCAGCAGTAACAGAAGTACAACCTATACTGGCTAAATTAGTTATATTTCTATTAGAATCTACAACAATAGCTTTTCCGGCTAAAATTGATCCAGGAGTAACAGCCGAAAGATAATTTAGTTCTGTCGCTGTTGAATTAATTTGACTATTATTTAAAAATAGAGTAGAAGAGTTTAAACCTCCAGCAACATTTAATCTATACGCCGACGTGACTGTGGTTCCGATGCTAACATTTCCTGTATTTTCTATAGACATTACATTATTATTATTAGCTATTAATCTTAGAGTATGATTAGTAAGCGTACCAAATCTGACACTCGCGTTATCCATTTCTATTTTAGTTGTAATAGGACCTGTGATATTATTAGTCCATGTCTGTGCGTTAGATTGGTTACTACTGTTATTAACTATCCTAACGACAGGGGCCGATATCACTTCTAAACCGTTTAATACCCCTAATTGATTTATATTAACTTGCGAAGCAGTAGAAATAGAACCAGATATACTTCCTGCCGTTATCGATGAGCAGACAACATTGTTTAAATTACCTAAGTCTCTAGAAGAATTAACAACTAATGCTTTATCCGCAGATGCTGTTCCATTTGATACATTTGTTAATTTATTTAAATCAGAAGCTGAAGAATCTAACACAGTATTCCCCAATGTAAGGGTTCCTATAGTGGCTGTCGCCGTCGTGGTTCTTCCAGATACAGCTAAATTAGTTAACGTGCCAACTTGAGTTATTTGAGATTGTACTGCCGTCTGTAAAATTCCTGTTAAATTAGTAGCTGAAACATTTGTTGCTCCTGTTAATGAACCGGACATAGTAATATTCACCGCATTAGAAATATTACCAGCCATAGTTAAATTAGTCAGAGTGCCTATATGTGTTATCTGAGGCTGTGAAGCGGTTTGTATTGTCCCGGTTAGATTAGTTGCGACTACATTAGCAGACGTAAGAGAATTAATTCCTATTATTTCTTTAGACGAATTTAAAATAATTGCTTTATTATTTTCTGCTACTCCCGGTGAAACATCAACATAATTTATTTTTTCTCCAGAAGCAGTTACTTGTGTTCCTTTATATGAAAAATTACCAGACACTATTAAGTCGTTAGAAGTTATAGAATTTATGTTGGAAATGTTACGACTGCTATTTAGCACAACTGCTTTACCAGCAACCGCTATCCCGGGTGTAGACAATGCTAAATAATTTAGTTCTGTAGCATTTGCAGTCACCAGAGAACCATTTAACTGCAGGCCAATACTACTACTGTTATGACCTTGTATATTTACGTTTCCGCTCACATTTAAAGAAGTTAACACTCCTAAGTTTGTAATATTAGGTTGTGATGTTGTCTGTAGAGTACCAGTTAAAATGGAAGAAACTATTGAAGTTGCAGACACTTCGTTAATTCCTGAAATATTTTTGTTTTCATCTACTACCAAAGCTTTACTAGCAATACATATTCCTTGGGTAACTCCTGAAGTATAATTTAACTGAGTTGATGTACCGGTGTAGTTAATGCCAGATAGCTTAAACGAAATTATTTGGTTTGCTATAGTCATTTTTATATTGTAATGTATATAATAAAGTAATATAGAAATGTCTTTACGTCAAAATATTCTAATTAGTAACGCGAACAAATCTGTTTTATATGATTTGAATAATGATGTACAATTATCTTTTCCTTCTACTCTCTTCTTTAAAGCCCCTAACTCTATAGAGCTAGTAAACTTTGATATGTTAGGAGAAATTAATTTATTCGGGAATAGTAATAATATGATAGCTATTTCATATTTCTTAGAAAACGGAGAAGAAATTAAATACGACATAATGATAGAATTCACAGAAAGTATAAAGACGGATTATGATTTGTGTCAAGCTATAAAGTCCGCTTTAAATTCGGTAGACTATGAATACAAACCAAACTTAGAATTTGATGTTACGGAAAGTTCTATTACAAACGTAGTTACCAACCCAAAGATAGAAGTAGATTCGTCTACGACTTCCTATTCTATTAAATGCAATGAAGTGGTCAACATTATATTCGACCACAAAGATTCTATAGGAGCTCTAATAGGATTTGGCTCCGGAAGATATAATAATGTAAAAGAAATTTCAGGAACTTCAACTCAGAGCATAACTGCTTATAATTTTATAGAGAGCTTTAACGAATCTGCTGACTTAAAGGTTTATCCTAACTATAACGATTTTAACTGCAAGATGTGTTTGTATGATAGCAATGGAAACTATATTCAAAACAGTTTAGACCCTATGGATGCTACTATTTCTATTAATTCTTCTGTAGGGCTAGTAAGATATGATTCTATAGGAAAACTTCTTATGTCTATAGAAAATGAAATGAATAATTATGCAAGACTTTTTACTCCTCACGCTGAATTCAATGTAACATACAATTATATAACAAAAAAGGTAAATATTAGAAATGCTACTGGTCAGAGATTTGGTATAGGGTTTAATATTTCAAAAGAAACAGGAAATATAACTTCCGGTTCTTTACATAGCGTATTAGGTTTTGAGCAGAGAACTTATTTAAACAATATAGAGTTCGAGTCTCCACATATTAGTAAATCGTTTGAAAATAATTTTCCAGATGATTATTTATTAATATGTAGTAATTTAGGAAATAGAAGCGCAGACATGAATATATTAGGTATTGGTAATCTAAACAACGTAAAAGCGAATGATATACTATTCGCGATTCCTATTTCTCTTACCCGTAACTTCATGCCTACGGATACTTCTTTATACAAGGCGAACATAGCAAACTCTAGTTTTGCTTTGGGGTATAAAGAAAGAAAAATAAACGGCGACACTCTCTACGTAAACTTTTATATAAGATGTCTATCCGGAAGACATGTTAGTTCTAATATTCAGTGGAGTGCTCTGTTTAGTTTTGTCTTCTAAAAAAAATATTACATTCGAATTTATATTTTTTGATTAATATAATTATTTTTTTGCTTTACATATCTTCCACTGAAAAGATTTTTCTGTTTTTTTACTTTCTACATTAACTACGGAATTAGATTCTACAGGCGACTGCGAATTTTGCTGTTGCGTTACATACGGAGTGACCGAAGTACTAGGAGCGATTGTAGTCGACGATGGTTGTTCTATATTATTAGAGTTTGTATTTAATTTCTTACCGCTGTAGTAACCATTATTCCATAAATTTTTTAACCATCCTATATCCATTTCGCCGGCTCCTTTGTTAGAAGAATAACTATCCGGGTTCCCTTGACAACTCCCATCTAATTCTATAGCGGGTTTAATCCATATGTAGTGTTCTATTCCTGAGTCTTTAGACTTTAAAGAATCTAGCGATGGGTCATTTCCGCTGATGCCGATTCCAGCTCCTTTATAATTACACCATGTATCTTTGCTACTATGACCATTATTATTTCTACTAGTATCAATTATACATCTGTAGTCTTTTCCGCTTACTTTCCTAATATCTCTACAGGCCTTTTCCATTTCTTCTGTTTTTCTATAATTTGATAAATTTAAGCTAAAACCTTTCAACTTTCCAGAGTCTATAGAAGATATATAATCTGTTAATTTTTTTATTTTATCATCCCCATAGATAAGAACCCAATGCCCGACATCTATATAAGTTTCTAAATTAGAGTCTCCTAATATATTTATCGCATTTTTTAGATTATTAGTATACCCGCTTGATTCCCCACACTTTGCACCCTCTATAGTAGTCGCAACCGCATCTGGTTCTAAAATAATAATTGCTTTTTTTGTCAATGTCTGTTTTAAATTTTTTATAAATTGTTCATAGGAAGAAGAATCTGTATTAAATCCACTAGAAGATTCTTTTCCGTCGCAATCTTTATTAGGAAGTCCATAGACAACAATAACAGGTACTTCACTTCCGCATTTATCTACAAAAGACTGTAAATTATTTTTAGCACCTTGCATATCAGAGTCTCTATCTGTATACCAGTATGCTAATGATTGGTCGGCCATAAAATTTAACTGCTCTTTAAAGTCAGCTGCCTCTGGAGAATTATATATATCTGACCTTGTATATTTTTCTTTAGACGATACCGTACATAACTTTGCAGAAGAAAGCTGACAGCCCGCTAAGATTATAATAAAACTTTTGATAATTTTCTGAAGCATGATTTGATTGTAGTATATTATTAGCAATATATATCTTTTGTTCTTTTAAATTTTTTAAAAATATTAACGATAGATTCTTTAACATCCGGCATATCTCCAAAGAAAACAGAAGGCTGAATGATACAATTAGAACGTTTAGGTTTTTCTTTATTTTTACTTTCTAAATAGTCAGTCGTCACTATTTTAAATTTATGATTCGGATTAACAAATAGCTTATACATATAGCAAATATGAGCATTTGTAATAGTCCCAGAATTAACCAAATTGACTATCCCAGTCTTCTTAGTCTTTAGAAAATCTACGAATTTAGGTATACAGTCATCAAGCACTGTTATTGAGTTCGGGCAATTAGTTATTTCTTCATAACTTATTAATTTATTTATTAGCGATTTTTTATGCATATAGGACGAAACAGGCATTCTTATTCTAACTATACAAATATTAGAATAAATAGAAAGCAATCCTTCTGTTACAATTCTGTTTCTGCTGTATAAGCTTCCAAAAAAGTTAGGAGTGTCGTCGTCAGAAAAAATCGTATTCTTTTCTGTAGAATCAAATATACAGCCAGACATTAGAGTAATCAGATGTATTTTAAATTTATTACATATATCGGCGAGTACTATGTTTCCTGTCGTATTCGTGAGAAGAAGATTTGATTTATTTTCTGTAGACTCTTCATAAAAATCTATGTTAGTAGGGGTTGGATATCCAGCCATGTTAATAACTGCCGTCGGTCTGAATAATTTTAATTCTTCTTCTATGTTTTTATAGTCCCATATTCTAGTCTTACTACACATGAAATGTATATCTTTTATAGTGGATAAATATTTAATTAGGTGCCTTCCTATAAAGCCCGTCGAACCATATATAACTATCATGCTGCGTGTATTAACTAATATAACAATGAATTAAAATTGAATATTATTTCAGATATATAGTACTGTTATAGTATAATAAGTTCATAACTATGATTTTGGAAAAGAGAGAAAACTGTGTATTAACTATCAGCGACTTCTCTGTAATTAGGTCTAAAGACGTAGAAGATATTATACTGCAAATTCTAAAAAATAAGTTCGAAGGTATTTGCTTCAAAAAAGCTTTTATTCATGAAGTTATTAAAATTTTAAAGCTATCGGATTTTGAATTTAATCAAAATGATATTAATAATTGTTCTTTCAACATAGAAGTATTATTTGTATGTAAATGCGAGTATTTCATTTCAGAAGAACCGGTTATGGATATGCAGATTTTGAACATGAAATCTAATTCTATTACTCTAGGCTCAAAAAATAAAATAGCTGTTGTTAAAGAATTTAAGCAGGAAGAGATTAAAGAATTTAAGGTTGGAGACATTTTGCCTGTGAAGTCTCTAAGATGTATTTTTGAACCAGGGTCAAATAAAATTAAAATGGGATGTGTTATGTTAAGTAATGATAACTATAAAACATTTTCAGAGATAGATAAAAATATAATTTATTCAGTAAAGCCTTCTCAATTTAACTTCAGTTTCTTACATGGTATTTCTAAATATTGTGATGATTCGTATAAAGAAGATATTGATAATTCATTAGTCAAGAGCAAGTCAAAATATTCGATAACTTATAAAAGTAATATATCTTTCTCTAGACTATTAGAACTTTTAGAAAGTGATTCTAAAGATATCATTAGATTTTCTTACGATAATGTATATGGTGATAATATCACTATTCATAAAGAAAACAACTCAAAGGATGATGTAGATGTCGACAGTGCATTTTTATTCGGAATCGCTGCGAATCAATATGTTTTAAGAAATACAATAAATGTTATCTCTGGGCTAGAGAAAGATAAAAGCATTTTACAAAATTACTTCAAGAAGTATTACAGTTCTTCTTAATAAAAATGGAACAAAATAATTTACAAACAGTTTCTGAAAAAAAAAGATATATATGCGATGCGTGCTTAACTATGTCTAGAGAAGATTTAGTATCTATTTTAAATTTTTTGATAAGAGAACATATAGGAGAAGATAAATTCTCTCAGAACTTAGATGGTCTTAAGTTAGATTTAAACGGTATTGATGATTGTGTAGTCGAAAGACTGTATAACTTCATTCAGTACAAGATTTCTTCTAACTAATATATTTTAATCTGATTTTATCAAATATGTTCATATGTTCTATATTTAATATACATTTATTATGTCTTTTCTGAAAGAGCATATAATGTTTATGCCGAATATAGTTAATTCTTTCGAAATTATCGTTTAAGATATTACTAGAGTTAGTAACACTGGAACCCGGTGAGTAACTAGAAGTAAGCATTGGTATATTTTCTTTAGACCAACCCTCTAATAAAATGTTTGAAGAGTTTGAATAATATCGCATTGAATCGTCAGACTTGTAAGATGATGACTCCCAACTAACCATATCTTCTTCTTGCTTTGTCTCATCATCTAACGGCAATCCAATATTATGATTCATTTTTTTTATTAACTCTATTATATATAATATATACAACCGCTAAGCTTTGGTAAAATATGAGTAAAGGCGATTTTATCAGTAATGGAAGAATTTCTAAAAAATACGAACTGACTCCTGTGTTAGAAGACGATGAATTTATGGACGATTACTTTAGAAATGTTTTATCTGATTATACACCAGAGCCTCCTTCTAGAGAGAACGAATATAAAAATAAAAGGTCTACAGAAATAAGTGGAGTTATGGACAGAAGGTACGGAAGAGACACTGATAAAAATTTATATAAACCTGATTTATTCCTAGGTGACATGAGTAGAGACCCGCGTTCTCTTATGGACAGCGCTGATTTAAATGGATTTAGAAAGCATATGGAACATAGAAAGGACGCTATAAAGATAAATTTGTTAAACGACGATGATAAATCTATACATTCTAAAACTATGACTCACAGCGAGAGTCGAAAGAAAAAAGACGAAGCTTTCTACAGAGTAAAAGAAAAATATACTAATTTTGAATCTCAAGTAGTAAATCACAGACCTTCAAAAATGTTAAGCCGTAAAAAAATAGAGAGAGATGCTAAATCTATAGCAGAATACGTAATCAACGGTCATAAGAATAATTATGCTAATTTTAAGGATTCTAACAGACATAGCAATTTTCAAAATAAGATAAGCGGCGATAGAAAATCTATGAATCTTATGGACTACAATATTACAAAACAAGGCTCGAAGTTTTCTACAGAAAATGAAAGAAGCGGAAAAGGAATGAATATGAAAAAAATGAATTCTAACATTAGAAAAGGAATGGCAGACACTATTGATTCTATAGACAAAGAGAGACTGAATTATGAAGAAAAAAAAAATTATTCAATAGCTTCTAAAAAGGCTATAAGCATTGAAAGATTTATGGAAAGTAACAAGATGTACAAGTCTAAAGAACAATTAACCGGAAGGGTAATTAATCAAGTAGACAACTCTTATAGAATTAATAGTTCTTCTAAAAACAAAGAAAGCGGAATAGACAACCATAGATTAGACTCTGAGGCAGTTATTGAATCCATATCTGATAAAAAATCAAAGATGGCTAGAGAAATGACTTTTGCTAATAGAATTAATAGAAACAAAGAAATATCTCCTTTTATAGCAGCAAGCGCAGAATCTTTATCAAATAAGCAATCTTCTATGTATGACTCTAAGATTTCTGATAAAATGTTAAGAAGAAATAATACTGACAAAGCGGACTTATCTAAACTTATATCAGAATCCTTTCGTATATCTTCTTTAAGCGGTCAAAGAAAAAAAACAGAGTCTAAAGAAAATATAGGAAATCGTAGAGTAATGATAGAAACTACTCCGTTTTCAAAGAAAAGTATTATAGACGCTTCTGAAGTGTTTGATAATAATTCGCTCTCTGGTAACAAAGAATCTATATCTATATACAATTATAAACATAACAGACCTGAATTAATCAATAAAACGTCTTTACTAAGCGCGGATAATAATTATAAAATAGAAGCTGAAACTGGAAGATACGGAAATACTAATAAGTCTAAAGAAATAATTGGAGACGGTATTGGAATGAGAAGAACTGCATATAAATACAATCAAATAGGTCTTGCTAATGGTAAATTGGCAGGCGACATTCGGCAATCTATGAATACAGCAGTGAGTGCTGATAGAATAACTGTTAAAGCGGCCGGAGCTTCGAGTGCTTTAGGAAGAAAATTCGTAAGAAACAAAATAGAAAGAGACGAAGTAGAATTAGATAATTTGCACGAAATGACTAATATTAGAAAAATGTATTAAAGACAAGCATACTAAATAAGTAAATCAAAGAGTTTTAACAAACAAACGAAATGTCTGTAGTAAACATTTCTAACTTCATTAACGGAAAAGTAGATAAGTTAATTCATACTCACACTGAGTCTGAAATTATTAATCAAATTCGTTCTTTTCTGTTTAAGAATTATATTAAGACGGTAGTAGAAAACGTAGATGAACATGCCGACGGTTTCAGAATGATGTTTATTGCTAACCGGTTTAAGAGTAAATTCGACAATCCTATTACTAAAGAATGTAACGGCGCTGTCTTTTATTATAGTCGAGCTGCAAAGAAATTCTTTCCTTTAGTAATTCCTACTTATCTGTTCAACAGTCAGAAATTAACAAAATCTAATATTCATACTGTTTATAAAACAGGAGGATATGATGTTTATCCAGTTATGGATGGAACGATTATGAATCTATATAAGTTTAAAGGAGAATGGAAGATTTCTACTAATAAAGCATACGATGCTACTAATCTGATTATGTTTGATGAAAAAACATATATGAATGTGTTAAACGAGTGTTTAGAATATGAGCATAATTTCGCAGTGAAAGGATATTTATCGTCTTTAGATAATGTAGATGGAGGGCACAGCGTTACTCTTTGTGTTAAGAACAGTGGATTTCATGTCTTTCAAGAAAATTTTACTGAATTTGGACACAGGCTAAACAACCGCGTTACAATTATTCATCAATATCATATCCAAGATTTACAAACAGCGACAGAGATTAAATTTGACCCGTCGTCAGTTATTTACTCATTTTCTTCCGAATCGTTTAAACAATCAAGCGATAAATGCTTTAGTTGGAAAGAGCTGACAAATCAAATGACTTCTTCTATTTCTTCTTTCAAGAAGTACAGCAACCAAGTAGGGTTTACTCCGTTCTTAGGCGTTATTCTCAGAAGCAAAACAGATTTAGGAGAGTACAGTAATGTTCTGATGGAAAGCAATTTAATGTCAAAAATTCGTAACTTCTTATATAATTTCGGGTTCTCTAAAAATTTATCTTACAAAAACGTATTATCTTCTACTCCTGTAAATGCAATGGAACAATCCGGCTCTGAAATTAAATCGTACTACAATATGACTTGCGTTAACCGTTTATACATCTTTCTTAACAGAAAAGATGTAAATCTATTTACTTCTATCTTTCCTCATTTTAAAAAAGAGTTCGCTGAATATAATCAATTCTTTGCTTTTCTTTCGACATTTATTATGAAAAATTGTTCAGTTCTAGAAAAAAATCTACAAAATTTAAACGAAATTATGTCTGGAGAAACAGAACTACTATTGGCTAAATTACCAGAACATCAAAACGGAGTATCATCTATGGACCATATCTATAAGCCCAGTTTAGTAAAACTATGTATGGTTATTGTAGGTGAACTATCATTAAAAAAAATTAATATCCCTCAGTCTCATGAAGGATGGAATATGCTAAATGATTTTCTGATTAATACTAGATTTCTAGATTATTATTATGCGTTTATGTATAAGAACTAAATCTTTGGTTTAGACATATGGTTAGGATTCCAATATTCAAACATATTATTACCAATTCCCCTTTTAACTAATAAAGGACATTTATTGTCATAAAGTTCTTTTTTTGCCATTTCGATAGGGTCTCTTAGAGATTCTACATCAGTAAAAGGCTTATCCCCTTTGCTTATTTGTGTAGCTCTAATACTTATCAGTTCTACTATTTCGTATTTACTAAGTACATCACTAGTTATTCTTTCGTCTATAGAAACAATAATTTCTTCTTTATCTCCCGCGTCTTCTTCTGGATAGTATTCAATATCGGCGTCATCTTCTCCTTCAGCATCCTCTTCGTCTTCTTCATCTTCATACATGTTGACTTCATCTTCGTCATCATCTATATTAACTTCTTCGTCTTCGTCTACGTCTTTATCTAATTCATCTTCTTTGTTTAACTCATCTTCGTCATCTTCTTCATCTGTGTTTTTATTTTCCTTATCATTCTTTTTTTTGTTAGAATTATTAGCTCCGGATTTAGAATTATCTTCATCCCAGTTATCCATCTCTTCTAAATCAGAGTTGTAATCTTCTTCGTCACTAAAATGAATATCCATAGAGTCCATATCGAATTTAACCAAAACTATACTATGATTATAAAAAATCAATTTTAATATATTATAAAAAATAAATATACCAATCCGGTCAAGTAAATAATGTTAGTCTACAGAAATAAATATGAAAATGCAATAGATATTCTATTTTTTCTAAAGACTCTACTAATTATTTATATAACCCATGTGTTTGAATTGCTGTTTAGACTAACTCCTAATAATTTCTTTGAAATACCGGCATTATGGATTAAAAGCTGTAGAATAGAAACAGAAGATTGCTATAGTAGTAGTGAAGAAGAGGAGGATATTCAGAATAATAATAGAGAAATCATGGAAACGGAAACCAAAATGTTGTCTTTTATGCTAAGTATAGATTTAAATAAGTTAAACAAATATAAAACTAGCAACGGCAAGGGCCTATATAATATTAAAACTGCGATAGTCTTCAGAAATAATAGAAATCGAGTATGTAATATTATTTCTATAAACAATAAATTAACTGTATGGATGCGTTTGTTTTCTAATGGAAAGATGTTTATAAATGATATTTTGAATATGGCAAATGTTTATAGTATTAACCAAATGGATACAAAACTTATGAACTATTATTTATTTATGATAGTGGAAGAAATAGAAACCGGTTATAGTCATAAAATTTTAGCCAACTTGACGACAAAAAAATATATACCAGATTATTCCGATATTATGTTTTCTAAAGTCTGTATTCGAATGTAATAATTATTCTATTAAACTAGAAAACATAACATTCTTTCTACCGACCATGGTCTCTTTTGTGGGCCGGCCCGTGTTAAATAATCTATTGTTAGAAACAGAAGATCCAAAGTGGTTATCCGGGAGGGAGGCGTACTTGAGTTTCATTTTCTTAGACATTTCGCTAACTTCGTCTACGAATTTAGTTTTTTTATGCATATCCATATTTTTCTCATCGAAATCTTTCTTAGCTATTTTATATTTGTGTAGAGCCGCGTTAACTGAGTTCATTTTAATATTATGTTTATATTATATATTTCTAAAAAAGTCTAACGAATAATTAACTTATTTTTTTTAACTCGTCAAGGCTTTTGATATTGTGCAAGTGCTTAATAAGTTTTATTATTTTTTTACTAGATTCTTCTTCAGATTTTATTCTATTTTCTAAAGACTCTATTTTAGATTTCATAGATTGAAGCTCCTTTTCTAACCTGACCTTTATTAATTTATATTCAATGATAGAATCTTGACTAACTCTTTTATATATTTCAGAAAGAGTACTTAATTTGAGTCTGTATTCTGAGTAATATTTGTCTCCCGCGAATTTTGCTAGTTTGTTAGAGCAAAGCATATACTGTTCTCCGTTTTTTTCGTAAAAAATCTTAATAAAGCTTTTTTTAACAAACTTACCGTCTTTTCTATAATAACTTATTTCAGAATTTTCAGGAAGAGAAGACCATTTATTTTTAGGAATGCGAATGCTTCCGGCTAAGTAAGAAGAGTTATCTCCTTGTTTTGCTTGACTACCTAAACTAGTATCACTAGTAACACTTTCCGGCATTTTGACAACTCAATTAAATTTGTATATAGACTAGAATATAAGCAAATACTTTATTTAGAAATAATAATTTAAAATGCAAAACACAATAGAGTCGAGACTTGAAAGATATAGGTCTGTAAGAAATATAAACATAGATAACAAAATTATAGATGCGATGTCTTACGAAACGGAAGAAGAAGGAGGGAATGGGTCCGGAGAAAAGGTAATATTTGCCTACGTGTATTCTAATCAGTATACAGAAGAAGTAGAATATGTTGCGTTAGGGAATAATATAATTTCTAAAGACGGGAGCTATATGTGTGGATTCTTTAAGAAAAACCACTTTAACATAAATTATAAAATCATAGAGAAAATTATTAAAAGATTAGAAGAACTAGAGCCTTCCTTTAAGAAAAAAATAAATTATACAAGAGTCTTTAAGCCAGACGCAAACTCTCTGAAAAAAGAAAACCTACCACTTACTATATTTTGTCTCAAGACTTTAGCAAAATATATATTAATCACATTTGTCTTAAGAAAACAAAGTAGAATATTTAGCGTTGCGTTCTTGAATAGACTGTTCTCTAATTATAACGTCAGCAAATCTTTAGAAAAAGAAGGTCTGGATATTAATATTATGAATGTGATGTTTAACAAAACCGGACAGAAAATTGTACCTAAAGGATTTTACTATATGGACAATAAATTAATTAAGTCCAGAGACTATAAAAATGAAAGTTATCTTCTATACAGACTCAGTAAAGAAGTATTTATGAAGAACACACCAGCGTTTCCGATAGTTATTAATTCGGCAGAGTTACAAAACGTGAGTACTGAAATTTGGGATAATAATTCGCTTATAGACAAATTAAACAACAGCAGGCTTATTTCTTCTAACAACAAGTTTAAATTAAAAGATGTTTACACAGGTAAACTGAATATGTTTATAATGGAAGATTGCGGAGACACTCTTGCTAGATATATTTCAAATGGAGGACGTTTACTAGGAGATATAATTTTAAAAAAAGAATGTATGGAGAGCATGATATTTCAGATTTTTCATTCTATATATATTCTAAATAAAATAGGATTTGTACACGGAGACACTCATTTATCTAATATAACTGTAAGAGAAACTGTTAGATGGTTTAACAATAGTAATAATCAAATATCTTCTAATAGTCTAAAGAAAAAATATTACTCTGTGTTTAGAATTGGAGATAGCGCGGCGACAAATAAAAATATTTATTTCAAGGTCAAATTCTACGGAGCGTATATAACACTTATAGATTTAGGCCGGTCAGTGGACATTCAATTCGTAGAGAATAATAAAAAAGAAATTTATAACTATGTAGTTAAGATATTTAATTTAGAATTTTTACATGCTGATATACAGAAGATAGACTCTAATACATTGTTCTGTCTATATAACTTGTGTGATATGTATAAGATATTACAAGGCATTGGTACTTTTTTGAAATCTACTTCTTCTTTAGACAGTTCAGAAAGCGTAGAGAACACCATAAAACATTTTTCTTCAGAAATATATAAAGAAGCAAAAATGGTATCAAAAAATAAAAATAGTAAATCGGCAAAAGAGTTGACTGGTAATATACTAGTAAAATTATTTGATAGTCTTAAGATAAATTTATCTTCTATAGGTAAGAAAGAAGAAGGTCTTGTGGATTGCTTTTATGAATTATCTTGAAATCGGTGTTCGCACTTAGGGCATATAAAGATAGATTCGCCTGTGTTGGTCACATTAATATCTCTTACATAGTCGTAATCACAACTAGTACATTTTCTTTTTACTAACGGTGCGATATTGTCTTTAGCGGCAATATTTAAGTAAATATCATTTTTATACAAGCTTTCTTCTTCCTTAAGCGAAACATTTAACATTAACGTATCTTCAGGCTTGCTGTCTTCTTCATAGAAGCATGTTCGACACTTAAATACTAACTTATTAGTGCTATTATCTGTATGCTTATTAAGAATATTGTTACAAGCAGGGCAAAACTTCATTATAAGTGTTGTTTACTATAATAGTGTATATATTTTTCAATTTCTTTTACAAATATGTAACTTTAGTCTATGTGCTGTATTTAGCTTATTTAAGCTTTCTGTTTTTTCAAAATTGAAAAAGTAATTATAAATATATACACTACTATAGTAAATAAGGTCAATATCCGTTGCTGATTTACTTTTCATAATCTCTAATGTCCTCTGAAACCGGTTATTCTGACAAAACAGTTGATTTTAAAGCTATTAATAGCTATAAGAAAAATGTTAATATTCTGAATAAACTAGGCTACGAGAACACAGATGAATTTAGACAGCTATCTAACTATATCAAACAGTTTAAGCTAGGAAAAGACGAAAGACACATAAAAGCAAACGTGACCTGTCCTACAGGTAGATATAATATCTCAGACGGAGAGCACGCTAGTGAATTCTTTAACGCTTTGGATAAATGTAATCAAAAAGGCATTGCTCTTCATTTTAGAGAAATGCAGTCGACCGACTTCGAAAACGATGTTGGGTCCGGCATTATGATTGATTTTGACATTTATCAAGAAAGCAGTAAGAATCCATTAGAAAATAAAAATACACATGATTTGTGTAAATCTATCTTAAGATGTCTAGAAAATATGTTAGAAAGAGACGAAGAAGTTCCGCTAATTACTTACGTGGCTGTTATCGTGAAACCTAAACTTATCTTCAACAAAGATAAAGGATTGTGGAAAAACGGAATTCATATTCTCATTCCTCATATTAAACTGTCTAGAGAACAAAAAAGATTATTTCTCAATAGAGTTCTTTGCGGAAAGACATGTCAAGAAGAGTTTTCAAATTTATTTGGAGTCAGTTTGGCCTCTGCGTTAGATTTAATGTGTGCTTCGGTGCCTGTTTATTTCTTACACAATTGTAAAGAAGATTCTGTAGAACCTTATGTTCTCAAAGAATTATATAAATTCACATGTAAAAAACAAGAGTACTCCGGATTAGACTACGATTTGAAAGTAATTTCAGTTCCTCCGTCTATCAACAGAGAGTTATCTTTAAGTTTTAAAGGAATTCACCACTCTAAAATATTCTATAAGTTTAAAGAACAATTCGCTAAAACACTAAAAATTGCTTCTAACAGAGAATTAAAATTTAATAAAGAGATGGATGCCTCTTCTGAAGTGTTTAATCATTTTAACTCTTATGTAGACGAAAATTTAGAATACTATAAAACTCTAGTAATGGAGGTTTTAGATATCAAAAGAGCAGAAGATAGAAAAATGTGGAGAGATGTTGTGTTTGCTATCGCGAACATTAATAAAGGATTTAAGGATGCGTTCAAAGAAATTGCTAGAATGTTTTCTATGAGATGTCAAGAAAAATACGACACCGAAGCATTTGAAACTCTTTGGAGCCAAGCTATTGATTCTAAAAACAACAGAGCGCTTACATTTAACTCTATTGTATACTGGTGTAAAGAAGATAACCCTAGAAAGTTTGACACTATTCTCGATAAAGACATTACAACTATTATTGAGCTAGATACGTTCTCAAGAGCTAACCAAGTTCTTACGGGTTCGTTATTTCAATATCATTTCGCGTATTATATATTTCATTTGTTTAAACAAAAGTTTGCTTATGATATTGATGGAAAGAATGGAAAATGGTATGAGTTTGTGTTAGATAGTGATGAACACAGAACAGGAGAAATCTATAAGTGGAGACACGAAATTAAACCAGACAATCTGATTATTTATATTTCTAATAGATTACCTGAAATTGTTTCTAAAGTCTTAGAAAAAGCAGAAACAAGAGCAAAAACAGTAGAAGACGAAGAAATCGTCAAATATATCACAAACAGAGCTGAAAAACTTCGAAAGTCCGGAGAGAACTTATATAAAACAGAGTTCAAGAACGGAATTATTAAAGAAGCAGAGAGTTTATTCAGACGTCGAGGCTTTATTCAGTCTTTAGACGAAGCAGAAAATATTATGGGAGTTGCTAATGGTGTGCTCGTGTTTGACAACGGTGTTAAATTCGTCAGCGGATATCATGAATATCTAGTCAGCATGTACAGCGAAGTTAGCTACTATCCATTTAACATTAAGTCTGAAGAAACTAAACTATTTCTAAAAGTTGTAATGGGTATGTTCCCGGATGATGAAATGGATATGTTTCATTATCTTATGTATTATTTTGCTACTTGCTTAGATAATAGAGCGAAAGACAGTATGTTCTTGATTTTACAGGGAAGTGGCTCAAACGGAAAGAGTTCATTATTAGAGCTTGCTAAGACAGTACTAGGACAATACGGCGCTAAGGTCAGCATGTCTATTTTAACAGAGCAAAGAAATAATTCTAGTTCTGCTAACGAACAGATGATGGCGTACAAAAGAAGTCGTCTTGCGTTCTACTCAGAGACTAATAAGCAAGAAGAAATTAATTGTGCAGTAGTTAAAGAGTTTACGTCTCAAGAAAGTGTAACTACGCGAGCTATCTTTCAGTCGCAAACTACTTTCAGACCTAAATGTAATCACGTTATTACAACAAATTACTATCCGATTATCAAAACAACAGACTATGGTATCTGGAGACGTATGAAATTATATAGACATAAGATTCAGTTCAAGCCTAAGAGCAAACTGGACGTTAATAACAAATACGAAAAACTAGCAGACGAAAATATTGCTAAAGAATTCTCTTACAATAAGGGAATCAGAGAAGCTTTCTTATCTCTGCTAGTAGAATATTATAAAGATTTATATGAAAATCACGGAGGCAAACTTTCTAACATTCGCTGCGATAGTTTAGAGAGAGATAGTTTAGAATATCGTAACAGCATGGACACTCTTAACAGATTTATTTGTCAGAACGTTATTGTTTCTAAAGGCAGTAAGGTTAATATTAACGAGATGGTAGACGCATATGCTACTTTCTTAGTAGAAGAGTATGGAAAGAACACTCAGATTTATAAAAATGAATTAAAACAATTAGTAGAGAATTCAGAACTAAGAGCATTCTACAAGATTGCTTCTGGAGGCAAAACAGAATTTGTTGGAATTCGACTACACGACTCTTCGGACTCAGACGAAATGCTAGTCGACGGAGAATACTTTCTGAAGATGAAGAAGACAAATGAACAAGAAGAAGATACTTCTCATAAAAATTACAGCGACCCTCTAGGACTCGACGAATGGTACAAAGCAAACTGCTAGATAGATATTGAACTCATTTGAAAGAGTAGTAAATAGATATTGAACAACTGTTCATATTTTTTTGTAGACTGAAAAATAATATCCAGAATCCGGACATCCGAAAATCTCAAAATGATTTATAGTACACCCCATCAAATGATAATCATCTGATATATAAATAATAAAAAATTAATCAATATATACGCCCGATATATAAAAATAATTAAATATATCACAAAGTTGAATGTGCTTTTTAGCATGTGATAACTGAGCTCTGTTGAAATCATCTATATTATAATATTTATTGGTCGTATACAGCTGTATATACAACGGTAAGTACAATAGCCAGATATCCTAATGATAATTGAACATATATAATTTATATGTTATACAAAATGTATAAGTGCGAGGCGTGTAAGTTTACAACTATTAATAAAAATCATTTTAACAGACATACTAACACTTCTAAACATAAAGAAAAATTAGCTAACGAAAATTTATGTCATGGATGTTTTAAAGAATTTTTTAATAAATATAACAAACTACGACATGAAAAAAAATGTAAAGAAAAGTTAACGGGAGATACTGTAGGGAATAATTCTCCGATTACGTCTACAGAAATAAATGGAGATGTGATTAATTCAACTATTAACAATATTACTGTAAATGTTACTGGCGAGTCTAAAGAAACATTAGAATCTTTTGTTATTACAATAAAAGATTTAATGAAGAAAACCAAATGCGATTATTACGATAAGCTTATTTTAAAAGATATGCTAGAAAGTAATCGCGATATTATGGATTTTGTAGATAAATTTGACGATAAATTTCAACCAATAGTTAAAATGTTCGACAATGACCACAAGTCTTGTTCTTCTGAAGACAATAAATGTTTTCACACTATGATGGAATTTAAAATCCAAGCAGACCACGTTATCAAAGCTTTCATCCAAACTATTATGGATTTTAGCGAAGACTTCGGATTGCCGATTTATCATGTTACTAAAGACATGGACGGCAAAAATAAACAAATTGTTTTCAAATATCTAACAGAGCTGCATGACGAAAATGTTTTAAAAGATTTCTTATCTCGAAGTAAGTATTCAGACAGAATCGATATCGATACTACTACAAAGCAGATAACATCTGACCCTAAGTTTAAATTAGAGTACGCTAACTTTCAAGCCAAGCTGTATAAGAAAACAAAGTCAGCTCACAAAGTAAAAAAATAATATCCAAGTCTAAAGAAGTTATAATATTTTATTTTTTGATAGTAATATTGTATGTGGATTCATATAGAACATACAAGTGTATAAATGACTCTTTCTCAATCTGACATAAGACTAGCATTACATGACGGTCTGGACCGCAAAGTAGTTAAAAGTATTTTTTCGAATATATTGATATCTTCCGCGGTCTTACTCGTTCTGGTTTTATTTATTTTCAAGGTGAATAAAGAAAGTTATGTGTCTACGTTTATTTACGGATACATGGCGGTTGTCTCTTTTAGTCTTCTTAATGCTAAATATATAAAAGATGACTTCTGTTCAAAAAAGACGACCGGAATCAACAGAGACTTTGAATCTCTTATGAGTAGCGCGACAGCAAACCCTATAATAATTCAATCAAAAAGAGATAACGGAATAGCGGATAATTCTGTGAAAACCGGAATGCGAGAAAGTATTAATAGTGTTGGAGAGTTAGAAGAACTAGATAATTTTCTTTCTAACAACGACACATTTTAATAATAAGTATCCCCGGCGTCATACAACAGAGAAGACCCGTCTAAATCTTCTGTTTCATTTTTTTTAATTTCGTCTTTAGAAATAATAGAATTATGCTGTTGTGTTTGTAACTGCGAGTTATACTTTTCAAAGTTTGCGGATGCGTTGGACACATTAGAACGGTCGGATTGGTTGGAATTAGTGGACGCGTTGGATGAAATGCTATCTCTTCTAGTAGGCTCTGTGGATTTAATTATCGCGTTTAATACAGGTCTAGAATTAATCTCTTTTTCTTTTTGTAGTCTTTGGATTTTTTCTTGTAGTTCTCTGATTATGGCTGCTGATTTATCATTAACATGCTTTAACGCCTCTATGGTTTTATTTTTTTTCTTAATTTCTTCTTCTTTCATATTAATAACTTCAATTATTGCTGTCATTTTCTTTTTATATATTTCTGCCGGTATAGCGTTCGACGACTTTGGAGCTATGAACTTTCCATAGACTTTGTCTTTCTCTAGACAAATAATATCTAAAAATTCGTTTTGTAAAACAGTAGAAGATTCTGGAGACTGTCTATAGTCGATGACCATTTTAATATATTTTGAGATTATTTTTGAAATAAATTCTCTAACGACATTTGCGATAGCGTCATGAAATATTTTAGCTTTCTGGTTTTCTCTTAATGAAGAATAAACGTTCTCCGGTATAAATTCTTTTACTATAAATTCTATACATTCTTTATGAGTCATATCAATTTGATTAGTGTTAGAAATTATATAAGCATGGATTCCTTTCACAGCCTGCTTAAAGAATTCTTCTCTAGACGTAAAATCAGAATACGCAACTAACAGTTCTTTAAATATTTCTGTAGTGCTCTTATCTAGACTTTGTTGCTTCAAGCTGTTTGCTTTTTTGAAGAATTCATTGTAAAATAAATTTACAAAAAAACTACCGACAATGTCGAATCTAGTGATTGTATTATTTCCATATTTAGAAAGATGTCTGTTCATGACTAATTAATAAATGCTTATACTAAGATAATTAATATATATTCAAAAGTTAATCGGCTCTCTAAGAATTAGATAGAGCGCATCATTTTTATTTTTAGTATTATATACTTATACTTGAATAAGTGAAAAATGGATTCCGCCTTTGTGCTGCTGGATATTTCTAAGAAAGATATAGAAGAAGACTACTCAACTTCTACAAAGTTGACTCGAGAAGATAGAGAAATATTTTTTACGGACGCCGAAATACAAAAACGTGATATAGATGATTTTATTTCTATAGACGAATTTATGGATTACTCATATTCTAAACTGAATTCTTCTAACAAGTTTAAAGAAAGTAAGAGAGACCTTCTTAAAATATGCGCCGAATTTATGTGTCTAGAGATAAGTAAATATGATATGCATTCTGTATCTGTGAAAAAAGATAGAAATTCTGTTGCTGATAGTCTAAAGAATATAAAGTTAAACAATGCGAAATTTATCGTAAATAGAAAAGATAATGGATCCGTTTCTGATAGAGAAGGAATAACAGCAGCTTTTGCAACGAAAGCATATGTAAGAGAATTGAAGAAATATGCTTTATATCCTGCGAATAAAAAAATATGGTCTAATTCGTGTAAAAATAATTATATAGAGCCTATGGATAAAAAAAATATATTTAGTCTAGAAATCCAAAATATCATAGATAATAAAGTAGTCGATAGAAAATATATAACCCCTGGTCGACATCAGACGGTAAAGGATATAGTCAGCCGTGTTATAAATTATTATAGATATGTTGATAAGTTTTCCGCAGTTGATGTTGTCTCTGAAACAAACGGACTTTATGAATTTGTAGAGACTTCTAATGGTGTTGATATGAATAATAAATTATTATTCTTAAAATGTAAGCCGGCCGGCGGTAAAACCAATACGCAACTGCTTTATTATTCTTTCGACATAGATAATAAAATTCATTTGTTAGAAAAAATTATGCATAAGGGGTTAGATGATTCTGAAAATACTTCTATTCTTAACAAATTACTAGTAGAGAAAAAGAATAGTGTAGATTATCAAAATAAGATAAATATATTAATATCTCAATCAGCTAAGAATTCTAGATTGGAGCAGTTATGTAAAAAAAGATATCCTAATTATTTCAACCCTGCTAAAAAAGAGTTTACATTCTCTAAAGCTTCTATATTCAATCTAGAGAATCTACCCGTCGCTATTCAAAATTCTTTGCTGACCGAATATAATTTAGTAGAAAGTTTAGAGAGCAAATTGGCAGCTAACAAATGTAAACACAAAGGCGACCTCCATATTTTAAGAAACTCTAATATGAACAAAGAGATTTGGAATCAGTTTAAAGAAAATTATATGAATGGTAATGTAGATAAGAAATATTTAAACTGTTCTTTATGCTCGTATCCGCTTATGTGTCCGCACGAAATAGATTATTACGACATGTTTTTTAAAATGGCGAGAGAAGATTCTATAAATTATATAGATAGAATTAATCAAATAATAACTACTAAATATGGTTTAGAAAGAAGCAAGACTAACTCTTCTATATGTTCTGTATGCGGTATGGAAATAAATAAAATGCTGGATACGGACGGCATGAATTATAACGAATCTGAAAATATGTATAAAGGAGACTCTGGTAATTCTTATACTATTTCTGACGATAAAAGAACAATATTGTATGTTATAAATAGAAATTTATCATTTAGTAAACCAGTGAGCAGAACAGTTATCAACGGAGTTATCAGTGGGATTTATGAAAGTGTAAACCCGGTTATTAGTGTTATTAACAAAAAAATAAACAATGGTAGAAAGGGAATAAAAAATAAAGAAAAAGCTGAAGAAATGGCAACGAATAAAGAAATTAATATGACTATATTAACAATCGTTTGCATAATGACTTTATCCATAAAATACGATTTTATCCAGTTTAAACCTTCTGTTGACAGCAGAAGTGTTAATGCTAAAAGCTCTAATATAATAATAAAAAGAAGTAAAGGAATTAGCGACAGATTTAGAGAAGCATGGGATATCTTTTACTCTAGATATAAAAATTTAATAGACAAACTCGGTCGAGGGCAGAACATTATAGACCAGTTAAAAAAATTATTTGTAAAATCTTACGACTTGCTTAAAGAAACAATAGGAGAGAGTGTATTTATTTCTGAAGGTAATATATCATCACACACAACCCCGTCAGTAGTAGAAGAATATGATGATAAAACTGTTAACAGAAGTAAGAAGACAGGAATAGAATTGGAATATAAGAAAAAGTCAGATGTGCTATTTAAAAAATATTTAGACGAAAATGTATCATCCACTTATGTAAGCGAAAGACAACATAATCCGGCTTGGAAAGAATTCAAATTGCAATCAGAAAAGTTGAGAGAGTTGGAAAGAATCATAATTCAAAAAAATTTATTAGGAATGTTGTATCCCTATAGCAGAATTAATTATAGTTATGAGAGATATTATAAAAAAGACTTAGACAATTGGTCGAATGATATGACATTATTTGCTTGTCCTTCAAACGGAAAACGACATGTATGGGATATGTACACATTTAAGAATAAAGATAAATTAGAATCTTTTAAAATAAAGACTATTTCTTCTAAAGACACTGATTTACAATTTATAAAAAACGCTAGTATATATTCATTTAGATGTTCTAATTGCGGTTTGGATACTGAAGAACTGAAATCTAAATTTGACTCTAAGACATATTCTACAACGGTAGAAGATAGAGTAAAGAAACTAAACAACATACAAAGTTTTTATTCTATTTATAAATACAGATGTGTTAAATCTGAATTTCATAGTTTTAGAGCTAACAAAGATGGTAATTACGAATGCTCTACATGCGGGATGCTATTTTCGTATAGTTCTTCTTTAGACGAAAAGTTCTATAACAAATATAAATCTAATTATGATAAATTTATCAAAGAAATAGAGACTTCTAAAAACGGTGAAATATTAAAGCATAAACAAGCTAATACTTTGTTGGAATCTATGGATACTAACACAGGGTTTTATTCGACTAAAGAAAACAAAGAAATAACAAAGCTAACTGTTCTAGAGACTATAGAAAAAATATATAAGCCGGGCGACGGGAAGATATTAAACCATATACACACCATGGGTTCTACTGAAAATTTAGAAGAAGTTGATATTTATAACGTTAAAGAATTTAAACCGCATTCTACAAAAATATCAGAAGACATATTTTCAAAATTATTAGATAGACTTAGACAAATTATAATATATATGGGAATACTCATAAAGACTCCTTATAAACACAAATATTCTACAGACACTGATTTTTTAGATATAGCTAACTCTATTAATCAGAGTAATAAGTCTAAAGAAATATTAGAAGAGTTGAGTATTATTTATAATTATACTATAAATCATAGACTGCTAGACTCTGTTCTTGCATACAAAGCAAATCATACAGATGGAACCGCCGGTGCAATAGAATACATTAAATTAATTATACTACATATTCTATCTCATCTAAAGACTTCTAAGCATAACGATGGTAGCGTTTATAGATTTATTATCGATAAAATTATAGACAGCGAGCTGATATATACTAAGTATAACTATGCAGAATTAAAAAAAACATATAACATGAATAAGCTTACGGAAGATAATATAAATTTATCTGGCTTAGATATAGATTCTGAAATAGGAAATGAAGAAGAAGATATAAAAGAATCTGAAAGCTTTGAGTTATTCGAAATGGCTGACTTGTCGATGAACAACTTTGTCGACGACGACATCGAATAATTATTGATTGCTCTTGTGTTTCTTCAGACTCACATTATTATCTACTAGAGAATTGTCTTCTCTCTTTCTTTTTTTGCTTAATTCGGAAGTACAATGAATAACTAAATCAGTATCTAACATATTAATTCTTTCGTCTATAGAAGAAGAAACAAAGGTAACTTTCTGGTTACAGTTTTGACACAACATGATTATACTTATAAATAACAAAATCAATTTTAAAATTGAATATGAACGAAGTTAAGTAATATATCAATACTATCATGCAATTTGCTTTAGAATCTGGAGAATATAAATTTAATCCTGTATTTAACGGAAATCGTTTCTGGAAAGTTAATGTAAAGTCTAATGTATGTATTAGAGATATTTCTGACTCTTATATAGATAACATGCATAACCAGCCGAAAGCTTATATATACACAGAATATGGCATTTTAAAGGGGAAAGTAATAATTTCTGCATGTACTGAAATTTTAGGCAAAAATATTGGAAGGTCAAACCAGACTTCTAATTTACGTCAAGCAATTCAACAATCCGAAAGTATGATTAATAAAAAAATACAAGCAGGATATTGTTTTGCTTCTTCAGAAAACAATCAAACGCAAGAGTCTATTTATCCGATGGCATTAGATTTATATAGTAAGTATAAAGATAAAATTGAATATCCTGTGTATATTCAGCCTAAGTTAGACGGCATTAGATGTTTAGTGCTTAAAGAAGAAAATAACGGTAATATTAATTCTAAAATATTATCTAGAAGACTTCATGATATTGAAGGATTTTCAGCAGTAAAAGAAGAATGTGAAAGATTATTTAAATTGTCTAAAGACATAGACAATTTCGATATTAACTTCTTAGATGGGGAATTTTATATACACGGAAAACCACTTCAGGAAATCAGCGGGATTGTAAGAAAGCAATTATCTGAAGTTGAAGTTAACGAAGATAAAGAAAGTCTAGAATATCATATATTTGATGTGTGTCTTAAGGAAGACTTAAAATTCAACAATAGATTTAAACTATTGTCTAGCTTAATTAAAAATGCAGGAGAGTTAAAAAAAATAAAATTAGTAAAATGCGAAACCGTTACATCTGAACAGGAAGGAGACCAAATATTTTCAGAGTATATATCTAAAGGATATGAAGGTATTGTATATAAATCAAATACTGTATATGAATCATCAACTTCTAGAGAAAAAAGAAGTAAATTTTACTTAAAGAGAAAGAAGCAAATGGATGAAGAGTTTATTATTGTTTCTTTCGACGAGGGTAAAGGAAAGTCAAAAGGAACAGCTGTGTTTGTGTTAAAGACTCCAGAAGAAAATGAGTTTAAGTGTGTAATAACCGGAGACTTAGAATATAGAAAAAATATTTATAATATGTGCAAGAAAGACTTTTCTAGATTTAAAGGCAAACTAGCAAAAGTTAAGTTCGATGATTATTCAAAAAACATGACTCCAGTTAGAGGAGTTATTGTGCAGCTTAACAGAGACATAGAATTCGACTAAATAGTTAAATATTGTTAATCTTATTCATATAATCGTATTCGTCAATCGCTTGTTTTATAGCATCTTCGCTGGTTTCATTCATAGATATAAGTATTTTATCTATTAATATATTTTTTTCAAACGAAGACAATAGATTAATAATTTTTTTGTTGCATATTCTATATATTTTATCGTTGTACGGCCTGTCTTCAGAAATAATATAATTTGCTGTATAATCCACATTCACTAAATTTTTAACTATGTGAAAGATATCTATAACTTTTACTCCATTTTGACAATTATATCCGACGTTATAAAATACAGATTTATATTTGCTGCTGTCCCATTTAATATTATTAGTTAGCAGAACTAGTATAATATCGCATACAATTTTTGTAGAAATAAAACATCTTTTCTGCTGACCGAGCCCGTGAATATATACATCTTTATTATTTTTTATATTATTGTAGAACAAAGGTATGATTTTATCTGGATACTGAAAAAAACCAGCAAGATTATTTGGTCTTAAGACAATAATGTGCTTCCATAGATTGTATGAGTAGCAGTAAGAATTTATAATCATATCTCCAGAAGCTTTAGTAGCGCTGTATGGATTTGTTGGTGATAAATAATCTTGCTCTGACCGATTGCCGCTGTTGTTGTCTTTATAGTCGTCCCCGTATACTTCGTCTGTTGACATATGTAAAAGTTTTACTTGTTTGTTTAACTTTTTTAAACTAACTATTGTTTCCATCAGCTTACATACTAATTTAATATTGTCGTTAGAAAAAATAGAAATGTCTTCATAGCTTTTATCTACATGGGTGCTTGCTGCTGCGTTAAATATACAATCTATATTATGAAATACGACTACGTTTTCTATGTCCACATTTACAGCATCCATCCATATAACCTTATTCGCAAGCATTTTTATATTTTCTTTAGACTGAGAACAATAACTTACTTTATCAATAACTACAACGTATTTAAATTTATTTCTATGAAGAAGTATAAAATTAGTAGCTAAATGAGAGAGGCTGCCGATTATGAGTATGTTCATCTTATAAAAAAGTTGAATTTTTATAGTCTTAATGTCTTACAACTGCTATCCAACACTCGTTCAAAAGCCAATTGAAAACAAGTTCGTTAAACATGAACAGCAACCTCTACACCGCTATTAACACGATGCTTTCTGCTTCGGGTTCGTCGATGGAAGAGCTCTTGGATTTTCACTTCAAGCAAACGGAACAAGTTAAGGACAAGCCTGTCGAGCAGAAGAAAGTTTCACCTTGGAAACCTCTTAAGGAGGGTGCTAAGTGGGGCGATCTCAGCGACGACGAGGAAGACGATGAAGACTTTCCGGCAATTGGTTCCAAGCCAACTCAGCCAGAACGCTCTGTCGGGAGCTATCTCACGGTAGTTTCAAGCTCTACGGTCCGCGTAGAGAGTGACCGAAAGGTTACGCAAGAAGAGCTTAAGGGCTTCTTCACAAAGGCGCCTGCCCGCAAGCAAGAACTCCCGGTTGTGTACTCTGTCGCAGAGTTCATCGAGGAGATTAAGATGGGTCATGCTCCAGGCAAGGACTTTGTCATCGATGATGAAGCTCACTGCAAGCACACCTATCAGGGGACTCTTTGCGAGAACGTTCGGGCTTGTGGAAAAATCCACATCCAACGCTGCACGCGAGGAGATGACTGTGCTTCAAAGCGCTGCTCCTACCTGCACGCTTTCGACATGCAGGATGACGAAGCCGAGAAGACTTTTCGTCGCACGATGAAAAAGTACAATCTGCTCAAGTCAAGCAAGCAGGTCCGGTGCTAAAAAACGGAAACACAATGCTAGAGTGTATAAACAAGCCCGAAACAACAGAAAAAAATAAAAGAAAAGACTTCAAATCTTGAAGTTAATTCTTTTTTGATAAATAAAATTGAATATAACTTTTCTATATATACAAACATTATGGATAAACTAGTGGAATTCGAGAATAAGCTAAAGTTAGTAATTCCTACTGAATTATATTCTAAGCCAGAATATTCTAAAGAAAGAAGACAGATTATACTTCTATTCGGTTCTATATTAGATTCGTATCCACAATTTAAATCTCTTACATATTCTAATCAAACAAATATATTAATTTCTATAGAAAACTCTTGTTATCAAAAGACTATAGATAAATGTTCGGAGGAGGCTATATATGTGGATTGGTCTAATGATAAATTTAAATATTTGTATTCTCTTATTTGCTCGCGCGTAAGTAAGAATATGGATGTAACTAGTGAAGTTATGGATTCTTATTTGATTTCAAACATTATTAATTCTTCTATAGACGTTACTAAAATAGGCGAGATGTCTAGTGATGATATGAGCAATAAAAATAAAGAAATCAAAGACCAGTTAAATTCTAGAAGAAATCAAAAAGTAAAGCAAAAGACAACTAGTCTATATACTTGTAGAAACTGCAAGTCTAGAGAATGCACGGTGAGAAGTCAGCAAATGAAGTCTTTAGATGAAGGAGCTACTCTTATTCTAAACTGTGTTAATTGCGGATTCAGATTTATGATTGGTTCTTAATTTTAAATTTGTGGTACCTTTTCAGCTACTACTTTTTCTAACTTTTTTTTTAAAAAATCTTTACTTTGGTTTTTTTTGCTTACTGTATCGCAATAATGGATGTTGGAACAGGATATACACATTTTAGTAATTAATCCGTCAGAACAATTACAACAAACTGACATATATTCATTTATTTTCTTTCTACAAATATTACATTTCATTCTTTTATATAGACATATATATAAAAGAACAGTTAAAAATGGAAGAGACATTAAAAGAGCTGTTTTTGGATTCTTCTAACATATATGAATTAAAACAAATGTCTAGAGAAAGAAATCTCAATAGTGGTGCGGAAATCAATTTAA